>WASW01056246.1_pt1 | contig 22812 bp, 18 predicted proteins | sample 5698521 | NCBI WGS metagenome assembly WASW01 (sample SAMN11175560, study PRJNA528189) | sponge metagenome | isolation source: marine sponge | host: Leucetta | place: Antarctica: Western Antarctic Peninsula, King George Island | collected 2013-01
GCAGGGCGGTCTGCCGATCCCCGGCATTGAACACATCATGCAACCCTACTGGTACCATCTTGGCGGTGACCAAAGCCCGGATGAATTTGGCCTGGTGGCAGCGCGCGCTCTTGAAGATAAAATCAAAGATCTTGGCGCGGACACTGTCGCTGCGTTCATTGGTGAGCCCATTCAGGGCGCGGGCGGCGTGATTGTGCCGCCATCAACGTACTGGCCTGAAATTCAACGTATCTGCGACAAATACGATATTTTGTTGATAGCTGACGAGGTGATCTGCGGGTTTGGGCGTACCGGCAACTGGTTTGGCAGTGATACGTTTGGCATCAAACCGGATTTAATGCCGATGGCCAAGGGTATGTCGTCTGGCTATTTGCCGATCTCAGCCGTGATGGTACACGACCGGGTTGCCGATGTTCTGGTCGATGATGGCGGGGAATTTAATCACGGATTTACTTATTCCGGCCATCCCGTTGCGGCCGCCGTGGCGCTTGCCAATATTGAGTTGATGCAGCGGATAAACATTGTTGATAAAGTCAGGGAGGACACCGGGCCTTATTTTCAAAATTGCCTGACCGAATTGGCGTCTCATCCACTGGTTGGGGAAGCACGAGGCGCCGGACTCGTCGGCGCCATTGAATTGGTTAAAAACAAGGAAACCCGGGAACTGTTTGATCCCGCCGGACGGGTCGGCGGTATCTGTAAAGATCATTGTATTAACAATGGACTGGTTATGCGGGCGTCGTCAGACAGTATGATTCTGTCGCCGCCACTGATTATTACAAAAAATGAAATTGACGAAGTTATGGAAAAAGCACGAAGCTGTCTGGATAAAACAGCCCGTGATGTTGGATTTGATAAATAAACATAAAAATTTGGACAATCAAAGGAGGCATAAAATGAAACATCTATTTAGGGGTGCCGCGTTGGCGTTTGCAGGACTGGCACTGTTGGCGGCCTGTTCGGACAGTGAAGAAGATAAGGTCGTTAACGTCTACAACTGGTCTGATTACATTGACGAAGATATTCTGAAAGAATTTGAAAAAGAAACCGGAATTAAAGTTGTCTATGACGTTTTTGACTCCAACGATGTTCTGGAGACAAAATTGCTGGCCGGAAAAACCGGTTATGATGTTGTTGTGCCCTCCGGCACGTTCCTGTCGCGCCAAATCTCAGCCGGCGTATTCGCCAAACTTGATCAGGAGCAGCTGCCCAATCTGAAAAATATGTGGGATGTCGTTTCCAGCCGTACCATTGCCTACGATCCTGGTAACGCCTATTCGATCAACTATATGTGGGGTTCAACGGGGCTCGGTTACAACGTTGGCAAAATCAAAGAACGTATGAGCGATGCGCCGCTGACATCGTGGAAAATGATTTTCGATCCGGCGGTTGTCGCCAAGTTTGCCGATTGCGGTGTATACATGCTGGATGCTGGCGACGAGATGATCCCGGCTGCTCTCAACTACATCGGCGAAAATCCCGATAGCAAAGATATTACCGTCATCGCCAAGGCCGAAGCGGTCCTCGCCGCTATTCGTCCGTTTATCCGAAAATTCCACTCATCCGAATACATTGATGCGCTGGCCAACGGTGATATCTGTCTGGCCGTTGGATGGTCTGGCGATGTCCTGCAGGCCCGTGACCGCGCCGCTGAAGCCAAAAATGGTGTCGAGGTTGCCTACATTGCACCCGACGAGGGTGCACTGATGTGGTTCGACCAAATGGCCATTCCGGCTGATGCCCCGCACCCGACCAATGCTCATAAGTTTATTGATTACATTATGCGCGCCGAAGTCATGGCAAAAGCCTCCAATTATGTCTATTTTGCCAATGGTAATCTGGCGTCCCAGAAACACCTTAATGAAGACGTCATTACGGACCCGGCGATCTACCCAACCCCGGCAGCGTTGAAGACACTTTATACAACCACGCCCTATGATTTGAAGAGCCAACCCGTGGTGACCCGTATCTGGACTAAAGTAAAAAGCGGTCAGTAAGAGCCTAAATAAATGACGCCCTGCGATGATTGATCGCAGGGCGTTTTGACCTGTAGGAGGCACGCCAATGGCGCTATCCACGACACAGGAGAAAAAAATCTGGGCGCCGTGGAATGAAGCGGGCGCTGTGCCGTTCGTACGCATTGAAGGCGTGACGAAGAAGTTTGGCGATTTTGTTGCCGTCGATAACATCTCTCTCGATATTTATGAACGCGAATTCTTCTCTCTGCTCGGCCCGTCGGGCTGCGGAAAAACGACCTTGCTGCGCATGTTGGCGGGTTTTGAAACCCCTACGGAAGGGCGCATTCTGATCGATGGCGAGGACATGTCGTCTGTGCCGCCCCACAAACGTCCCGTTAATATGATGTTCCAGTCCTATGCCTTATTTCCACACATGACGGTCGAGGGAAATATTGCTTTTGGCCTGAAACAGGATGGACTGCCTGAAGACATTATTGTTGATCGTGTTGGCAAAATTCTGGATCTGGTTCAGATGGGAAAATTTGCCGGGCGTAAACCGGAACAACTGTCCGGTGGCCAACGCCAGCGCGTGGCGTTAGCGCGGGCGCTCGTCAAAAAACCAAAAATTCTGTTGTTGGATGAACCGCTTGGAGCGCTCGATAAAAAATTACGCGAAGAGACCCAATTTGAATTGATGTGTATTCAGGAAGATTTAGGCATCACGTTTGTTATCGTTACCCACGATCAGGAAGAGGCGATGACGGTATCGTCTAGAATAGCTCTGGTTGATCGCGGTAACATTGTCCAGGTCGCTACCCCACCTGAAATTTATGAGTTTCCAAAATCCCGCAGGGTGGCTGAGTTTATCGGCGATGTGAACATACTGCCCGGCCATATCGAAACTGTGATGTCTGACCACGCGGAAATCAGAACAATAGAATCGGATAAACTCATCCGTACTGGCCGTAGTGTCGATGCTGTCAAAGAAGAAGCGGTTTGGGTCGCTGTGCGGCCGGAAAAGATGGTGATCAGTTTATCACCGCCTGACGAAACAGACACACCTGACGAGGTCGGCACAAATACCCTGGAGGGGGAAGTCTGGGATATCGGCTATCTGGGCAAACTGTCGATCTATCATGTTAAACTTGATAGCGGGACGATGGTGACAGTGGCTCAAACTAACCGGGTTCGGGAAACTGAAAACACCATAACCTGGGAAGACAAGGTGTATGTATCGTGGTCTCCTGACGCTGCCATCGTATTGTTGAGTTAATACCGTAATGGCAAGGGATACTGCAAAAAATCATTTGAAAAGTTTGTCAGCTTTTCGGCGTATGTCGATTGCACTTTTGGAACGGCTTGGTATCGAAGGGCGAACAGCGGTAATCCTGGTGCCGTATCTCTGGCTTGTTATCTTCTTCCTAGCCCCGTTTGTGACGGTGTTCAAACTTAGTTTTTCGGAAATCCGTATCGCCATACCGCCCTATGCGCCGTTGTTTGAATATCTTGAAGGCGTGCACCTGGCGATCAATTTTAATCTTGAAAATTATAAACAGTTATTCGAGGATGCCCTGTACTGGAAGTCCTATGTCAGCAGTTTGAAAATCGCTTTCATCTCTACGGTACTGACATTTCTGGTTGGATACCCGCTTGCTTACGGCATGGCACGGGCACCACGGGATCGCCAGCTGATGTTGTTGATGATGGTGATTCTGCCGTTCTGGACGTCATTTTTGATCCGGGTTTATGCCTGGATCGGGATCCTTAAAAACGAAGGGTTTTTAAATCACCTGTTGTTGTGGATAGGTGTTATTGATGAGCCGCTTCACCTGCTGCATTCGGATTTAGCGGTCTACATCGGTATTGTTTATTCGTATCTTCCGTTCATGATTCTGCCGCTGTACGCCAGCCTGGAGAAGATGGATCATTCATTACTTGAAGCTGCGTCTGATCTTGGCTGCCCGCCGTTAAAAGCGTTTTGGAAGATAACGTTTCCGATGTCTCTACCGGCTGTTGCTGCCGGGTGTTTCCTGGTTTTCATCCCAGCCGTCGGCGAATTTGTGATCCCCGACCTGCTTGGCGGATCATCAACATTGATGATTGGCAAAACCTTATGGGCGGAATTTTTTAATAATCGAAACTGGCCATTGGCGTCCGCCGTTGCGGTTATCTTATTACTGTTGCTTGTCGTGCCGATTGTCATGTTTCAGCGCTTCCAGATGCGCCAATCAGAAGCTGTAGGGTAGGGGGCGGCATGCGCAGAAAAATGTCCCTGTTTAATCACCTGTCGCTGATTGTTGGTTTCAGTTTCCTGTATTTACCCATTCTGTTGCTGATTATATACAGCTTTAATGAATCCCGTCTTGTCACGGTGTGGTCTGGTTTCTCGTTTAAATGGTATGGCCGTCTTCTGGAAAATGACGGACTGATGCGGGCCGCAATGATGACCTTGAAAGTCGCGTTCGTATCCTCAACGCTGGCGACGGCGCTCGGAACTATGGCTGGGCTCGCCATGTCGCGGTATGGACAATTTAGAGGGCGCACCATCTTTAATGGTATGATCTATGCACCGCTGGTCATGCCGGAAGTCATAACGGGATTATCGTTGTTGTTGATGTTTGTCGCGATCTCACTGGACCGTGGGTTTCTAACCATCACCATGGCCCATACGACATTTTCCATGTGTTATGTCGCCGTGGTGTTGCAGTCACGGTTAAGTTCATTTGATCGATCCATCGAAGAAGCAGCGATGGATCTGGGTTGCCCCCCAGCTAAAACATTTTTCCTTATCACATTGCCTGTGATCATGCCGGCGGTCGCCTCTGGGTGGCTTCTGTCCTTCACCTTGTCGCTGGATGACCTTGTTATTGCGAGCTTCACATCGGGGCCCGGCGCAACGACTTTGCCGATGAAGATATACTCTCAGATGCGATTGGGCGTAACACCCGAAATCAACGCGGTATCGACTATTCTGATCGGGATTGTTGCCTGCGGGGTTGTGGTTGCGTCAATTTTTCACAAACGTCAGGTCCGCCAAAAAGAACGCGATGAATACCTCGCAGCGTCATGAATTCAGAAATTCGGCGGCGTCGCTGAACTGACAATCTCGCATTCCTTTTTGCTATTGTTACGAAATCGGTGCGGCGTCTGGGTATCGATATAGTAGGCTTCACCCTCAGTTAAGACACGTACATCATTGCCTACTGTCAATTCAATCTCGCCTTTGATAATGATACCGGCCTCTTCGCCTTTATGAGCAATCATGTCTTCACCTGAATGGCCGCCTGGTGGATATTTTTCATGCAACATACGAAGTTTTCGATCCTTGCGCGTTGCACCAATCAGAAGTAGGGAAACGCCGCTTTCGGACAGTTCAACGAGGTCTTCGCGTTTGAAAAACTGTGCGTCCTTTGGCGACAGGTCCATGGTGAAAAAATCAATCAGGCTCATGGGAAAACCGTCGAGAACTTTTTTTAACGAGTCGACGGAGGGGCTGACTCGGTCCTGTTCAATCAGCGAGATGGTTGAATTGGTAACACCTGCCCGTGTCGCCAGTTTACGTTGCGACAGTCCGTAGATCTTACGAATGGCCTGAAGGCGGGCACCGATATCGCTGCTCATTTGGCCACTCCTTTTTTTTGCGCAAGCAGGCACATATATGTCCACATGAATGTTGCCGCCGCGAAGGCGGTGATCTGCGCATGATCATAGGCGGGCGCCACCTCTACCATATCCATGCCAATCCAGTTGATATCGCCGAGCCGCTTGAGGATCGCCAGGGCCTGCCAGGTGAACAATCCCCCGACTTCCGGAGTTCCTGTTCCCGGTGCCTGACTGGGGTCGATACCGTCAATGTCAAACGTCAGGTAGGCAATGTTGTCGCCAACGATTTTCTTTATCGTATCAATGACCGGTAATACGCCTTCCATATGGACTTGTTCGGCGGAAATAATGGTAAACCCTAATTCTTCTGTTGTGTAAGACAGAACCTCTTTTTCCATTGGCGACCGAATACCAATTTGTACACTTCGTTTTGGGTCGATCAGTCCTTCGTCACTGGCATAATGAAAGGGCGTTCCGTGCCCGACAGGCGCACCAAAATTATCTTTCCAGGTGTCCACATGGGCATCGAAGTGAACAAGACTGATGCCTTTGCCATGGCGTTTTGCCTGGGCCCGCAGGATTGGCAGCGTGACGGTATGGTCACCGCCCATGATTATCAAATGACTATCAATGCTGCGAACCTGTTTTTCGATCAAGTCGAGGGATTCTTCGAGATATCCGTTTACGATTTCAAGATCACCGGCATCAACGGCATTGAGGTCGCGCGCCGGATCTATTCCCATTTCTGGATGATCGCCATCAACCAGCATCAGGCTGGCATCTCGAATGGCGGACGGACCAAACCGTGCACCGGCGCGGTTGGTGGTGCCTAGATCAAAGGGAATACCGGCAACCATAACTTCTGGCACTGATCCATCGGGCGGGGACGGCGGCATTTGTAAAAATGTCCGGGGACCAGCGAAAGTTGGGTGGTTTCCCATTATTTTGTTCCTTTAAATTGGCCCGAGCTGGGCAATTTCACGTTTGAATGGTTTGTCTCTGTCGACGGGTTCATCCAGTTCACGGGCATATCGATGCCCGGCATAAACCGCCGCTGCAATCGTTGCTGGTGCGAGAGCATCGCCGATGCGGGTAACCGATTTAATTCCAAAATCAGCCAACTGCGCCGGGGTATCGATCAGGTTTTGATAAAGAGTATCATCGGGTAGGCGCATGGTCGCCATGATCACGGATGCCGCCTCATGAGGTATCTCGCGCCCTGTATAGATGCACGAAAGTATTACGCCGGAGGATTTGATATCAGTTAGGTTATGAAGGGCTATGATCTGAACCCCGGACTCCAGTAGCCGTTTTTGAATGCGGTGTTGCTCAAGTGTGTTGTGGGTCCATGCCGAGACGTCGGCGGCAGGTGTCACCAAAGTAACATCAAGTCCGCGATCTTTGAGAACTTCGGCAATAAGGCCGCCCATATAATAGTGGTCATCATCAAACACCACCACCGGGCCCTTGATCTTGGCACCAGATATGACGTCATCCGGGGTAAAGACGTGCGGGTGATCGTGTCCTGGAATGGCCTTAAAGTTTGCCCGCCCGATACCGTCGCGGCGCCAATATGAGCCGGTTGCTACGACGACATGGTCTGCGCCAAACTCGTGAATATTGGCCACCGTTAATTTGCTGTCGAGATAAACTTCGACGTTTGTCATTTGTTGAATTTGCCCGGTCCGATAATCGCGCACCCTTGACCAGGCGGATAGTCCCGGCAATCTGCACTCCTTATTAACGCGCCCACCAAGCTCGGTTGAGGCTTCAGCCAGAACAACGTCGTAGCCGCGGTTTCCAAGCGAACGGGCGCATTCCAACCCGGCGGGCCCGGCACCGACGATCAGGATATTTGAGTTGGACTTATTTTTGGCAATCTTTTCCGGATGCCAGTCTTTACGCCATTCCTCGCCCATGGTCGGGTTTTGGGTGCAGCGAATTGGGGTTATTGTGAAGTCTCCGGTGACACAGATATTACACCCGATGCATTCACGAATATCGTCTGCGCGGCCTTCTTTGATTTTTTTTGGTAAAAACGGGTCGGCGATCGATGGGCGCGCCGCACCAATCATGTCGAGCACACCGCGTTTGATTTGCGACACCATGGCATCTGGTGATGTAAAGCGGCCAACTCCGACAACTGGTTTGGTCGTCATTTTTTTGACGAATGAAATATAGTCTTCCTGTGAGCCTTCTTCGCCGAAGCGTGATGTTATGGAATCGTTGCTCCAGTCACTAACATTGACGTCCCAAAGATCGGGCAACTCGGCCAACATTTCAACAATCTCGCGGCCTTCTTCAGACGATAAGATGCCGTCCGGACCAATGATCTCATCAACCGACAAGCGTACCGCGACAGCGCAGGTATCACCGACGGCTTCTTTGGTGTCGATTATGGTTTCCTTAAGCAGGCGCACCCGGTTCTCAAGCGATCCACCATATTCATCCGTCCGATCATTAAAACGCCGGGACAGGAAATGCATGGGCAGAGAGAGATTATGTCCCGCATAAACATAAACCAAATCAAATCCCGCCTTTTTGGCACGCAGGGCGGCGTCGCGATGCCAACGGCGATAGTCTCGAATATCCTGTTTGTTCATGGCATAGGCCTGAACCGGGTCATAAGCGCTGCCGACAAGGTTTGAGACACCCATTGGGACATCGCGGCTATACCGGTTTGGTGTTTCGTGACCCTGGAATACAAGTTCAATCCCGGCAAGGGCGCCGTGCGCATGAACCGCATCGGTCATTCGTGCCAGATGAGGGATATCACGGTCATCCCATAGACGTTCTTCGATATGCGGCGATACATCTGTTGTTGGATGAATTTCGCATTCTTCCGTACAGACGACGGCCCAGCCACCTTCGGCTTTAATACCCCGCATGGCTGCGGTGCTGGACGGGTGGTGATGACCCATTCCGTTACAGTGCGGCACTTGATAAAACCGGTTTCGCGCCGTGACAGGGCCGATTTTTATCGGCTCAAACAGGATGTCGTATTTGGGATCACGGCTCATTATACATTCAGCAATCAGGCCGCAAATACCATTCGTATTCCTTGACTGATGGCGTCGAATAAAACGCCTCGCGTTCCGTACGTTTGGCCGAAACGTAGGCTTTGCAATACTCTTCCCCAAGATAGGATTTCAGGATTTCGCCGCCCTCCAAACAATCGAGCGCCCGGCTCCATTTAAGCGGCAGGCCCGGATCTGTATCCTTGCAGGCATTTCCGGTCGATGCTTTCGGCGGCTCAATTTTGTTTTTCAAACCATGATGCAGTCCGGCTAGCAGCGCCGCCAGTGCCAGATAGGGATTTGCATCGGCACCCGAAATGCGATGTTCAAGTCTGCGGTTTGCGTCTTCACCACCCGGTATGCGTATTGCGACAGATCGGTTATTTACACCCCATGTACGGTTAACAGGCACATAGGTGTCCGGGATAAACCGGCGATAGGAATTGATGTTTGGGGCGAATATCGCCATCGATTCCGGCATGGTCGCCAAGAGACCCCCAACCGCATGGTGCAGCGACGCATTGCCCGAACCATCGCCGCCGGAAAAAATGTTGGACCCGTTTTCGTCGTAAACACTTACGTGAATGTGCAAGCCATTGCCGGACTGCTCAAGATAAGGTTTGGCCATAAATGTAGCATCCAAACCGTGCCTTCCGGCAACACCTTTGACAATACGAGGAAGTAACGTTGCTTGATCCGCAGCGGCCAGCAAATCGCCGGTATGAACAAGGTTGATTTCATATTGCCCGGTTGCGTATTCCGAACTGATCGGACCGACGGGGATTCCCTGCGCTGTACATGCCGCGCTGACATCGTCCAGAAATTCACTGAAATTGTCGAGATCACTGATACTCAAGACCTGCGTTCCAGTTGCACGTCGACCGGACCCCGGCATAATCGGCGGCTGGGGATTCCCATCGCGGGCGCCATTTTTATCAAGCAGATAAAATTCCTGCTCAAGGGCTACAACAGGTTTCAGCCCCAGATCTTCAAATTTTGAAATAACCCGGGCGAGGACATGCCGTGGATCGAATTGATGCGGGGTGCCATCATTTTCAAATAGGCTGACTAAAACCTGAGCAATCGCGTTTTTTGACCATGGCACCGGCGCCAGCGTTCCTGATACCGGCCACGCCGTAACATCCGGGTCGCCCATCGTAATGCTCATCCCCATGGGGTCCATATCGTCACCTGTTACGTCTAGCATGGCGGTCGAGGCGGGGAGCTGAAAACCGTTGTCAAAAATCTTCGGCAGTGTGGCCGGGGCAATACGTTTACCGCGGATAACCCCGCTGATGTCCGGTAATATGGCGTCAATGGCACTGATCACCGGATTGTCTTTTAGAAACTTAGCGCCTTCATTCATAACCGTTCTGCTTTCCACATGCCGTTAACTCATTATATCGCGGAGTTTATAGTACAACATACCGACAGCCAGCATCGGCATTCTGATCGGACCGCCCGGGAACGGCTGATGTTTGATGCGGCCCATAACATCGAATTTTTCCGCTGTTCCCTGAACCGCGTCGGCAATTAATTTTCCGGCAACACCCGATAACGCCAGCCCTTGTCCAGAGTAGCCGTGGGCAAAAAACAGGTTGTCGCCAACCTTGCCCACATGGGGCATACGATCCAGCGTAATCGCCAATGTCCCGACCCAACAGTAGTCCAGCCGGGCATCGGCTAATTGCGGAAAAATATTCAGCATTTTTGGGCCCATGTAGGGGAACAGATCTTTGGGTTCCATGCCGGTGTAATTTGCCCGTCCGCCGAATAAAAGTCGCCCATCTTTGGACAGGCGGATGTAATTGCAGATGTTGTTGGTATCCGTCACCGCATCATTATCACGGATCAGGCTTTTGGCGCGCTCACTGCCCAACGGTTCGGTCGCTAATATGAAACTTTTGACAGGCATGACCCGGTGATGGAGATGGGGGACTAAATTACCAAGATAGGCATTGCCGGCAGCGATAATGTACTTGGCGGTGATACTGCCGGATGGTGTGCTTATTTTCGGTGAAATGCCATGTTCTATATGGCTCGCACGGGTGTTTTCAAATATTTGGACACCGGCCTCGGCAGCCGCGCTGGCCAATCCAAGGACATAATTTAGGGGGTGCAGATGGCCGGCATTTTTCTCCCAAAGTGCGCCGTGATAAGCTTGTGTGCCAACACGTTCTTCCAGTTGTTTTTTGTTGAGAACGTTGTGGTCTTGATAACCGTATCGGGCCCATTCGTCATGGGTTTCCTGTACCCATTTCATGTGGCTTGGTTTGGCGGCTGTGTGCAGATATCCCCAGCGCAAATCACAATCGATCTTATGTTTTTTAACCCGGTCGCGGATGAGTTGTTTGGCCAACAGGTCAATGTCCCAAAAAACCTGCGCAGCATCTTTGCCGACCAGCGCTTCGATTTCAGTCATGGACTTGTTATAGGCGGTGCAGATTTGTCCGCCATTACGTCCGGACGCGCCCCAGCCAATACGTTCACCTTCAAGCAAAACAACGGAAAATCCGGCCTCCGCCAGATGAAGCGCGGCTGAAATTCCAGTAAATCCGCCGCCAATAACACAAATGTCGGCCCTTATATCGCCTTTTAAAGTTGGGTGGCGGGTATGGTCATTGATGCTGGCGGCATAATAGGACGGGGTGTGATCACTCATTATATCGTCATTCGTAAATCTATAATGTAAAATATATTTTACATTTATATCATTAAAAATTTTATTATTGCAAATTATGTCCTGAATTAAAAATTTTATTGTTGATTATCCAACACAGTTCTGTGATCTCATTAACAGTTAAAACTTTAGTGATGATATTTGATGAAACTTGAAAGTTACCTGACGAAATTCAATTTCGCTGATATTGTGCAAAATCAATCAATTATTGACCGTAGTTCCTGTAGTCATCACATTAATCGAGTATGGAAAATATAACTGCCGCGGCTAGCACGTCTCTGCCATCGCGATTGTCAAAATATACAGTCGCCGTCCCCGTTGTGGCGGCCGCGATTATGATCATGTTTGTAATACTGGTGTGGCAATTGATCGAAGGCGATCAGTTGCGGCGATCAAATGCTGGGACGCGCAGCAATGCCGAGCGCTTCGCTTCTCAGTTGGAGGCGCACGTTGCGACGCGCTTGGATATCGGTGAATATATTGCTCAGGAATGGTCAAGAGGAAATATCAAGACCATAGAAGAGTTTCAGCGTGAAACCGATCCTGTGCATAAATTGTTCCGTGATTTTCAAGCGATTAATTGGGTCGACACCAATGGTGTCGTACAATGGGTTACCCCCCTCGAAGGGAACGAAGCCGTCCTGGGATTAGATATTCGCGCGCTCAAAATACCAAGTACCGTTCTGGCAGAGGCAGAACGCACGAGGAGGATGCAAGTTACGCCGCCCATTACGTTGACGCAGGGCGGTTTGGGTTTTGTTGGTTATTATCCATTACAGAAAAACGGATTGCCTGACGGCACCCTAACTATCGTTTTTCGTGCGCGGTCTCTTGTTGACGGCGCGTTCCGGGATGGCGTGGGTGATGAGTACCACTTTGTTGTCTCTGACGGTGAAAATGAGATTTATGATTCTGCCAACATGGCCGGACCTCATCCGCATCTCCGTATAATTCAAAATCAGTTTCAGGTCGGTAACAGGATCTGGACAGTATCCGTAATGCCGACGGTGCCCCATCTTAAGAGGATTGCTTCTATTATTGATGAAATCGTTCTTGTTGTCGGTTTGATATTGGTATCAATAACGGCCTACCTAATTCACCTGCTTATGGCGCGGCAACTGTCCTTACGTGAAAGCGAAGAGCGCTTCAGGGATTTTGCGAACGTCAGTTCTGACTGGTTTTGGGAAATGGATGCAAATTTGAAATTCTCATTCTTTTCCGATCACTTTGAGGATGTCACCGGGGTACCGCCGAAGGCGCTGCTGGGCAAAACGCGAGAGGAAACAGGCATCCCTGATGTTGACCCTGCCGCGTGGGCAAAACATTTGGACAACCTTAAATACAAGCGTGAATTTCATGACTTCATACATCCCCGAACCGGTGCGGATGGTGACATTGTATGGATATCTATTGGCGGGATCCCAATATTTAACGAAGCGGGGGATTTTTTGGGATACCGCGGCACCGGGTCTGATGTAACGGTCCGCAAAAAAGCAGAAATTGAGTTGCTGCGCAATCAACATCAGCTAAAAACAGCGGTTGAGTTTGCAAAAATTGGGTATTGGGAATGGGATGAAATTCGTGACTGTGCGACGTACTACACACAAGATTTGATGGAAATATTGGATATCGCCCCCGAATATTTTGCTGGCGGCGAATTGCGAGGGGAGATGGACCGGGAACACATTCATCCGGATGATCTGAAACGATACATCTATATTGTGAATTTTTCCGATGGAACAGAAGATCGCTACGATATCAGTTACCGGGCGGTAAAACGAAATGATGATATCACATACTGCCGCGAGATTGGCGAAGCGGTTCGTAATAAATCAGGAAAAATTATCCGTTCGTTCGGGACTGTTCAGGATGTAACGGACACAATTTTGAAAGAGAATGCACTTGAAAAGGCGTTGGCGGACGCAGAGCGGGCAAACCAATCCAAATCAGAATTTCTGGCGACCATGAGCCATGAGTTTCGTACCCCCTTAAACGCGATTCTCGGTTTCAGTGAAATGATGCGGGCGCAATATTTCGGTCCACTCGGATCGGATAATTATAGCGAGTATGCCAATGACATTCACGGTAGCGGCAAACACATGCTCGCCTTGGTTAATGATGTTTTGGATATTGCAACAATTGAAGTCGGGAAACGGTCTTTATCATTGGAGACAATAAACATCCGTGATGTGGTGATGGATTGTTTTCGAAATGTGGAACCAGCAGCCAAGGCTGCTCACATTGAGCTATTCTGCGATGCCCCTGATAACCTGCCCAATCTTCTTGCCGACAAACGCTCGATTTATCAGATCATTCTTAACCTGCTGTCCAATGCGATCAAATTCACGCAGCAGAATGGCTCAATTTCAGTATCCCTTAAATCAATCGATCAAGCGGTGACAGTAACTGTGACGGATACGGGCGTCGGAATAGAACCAGAAAGGATGCCAACCATTACCGATCCTTTTTCCCAATCCCATGTCGACCCGCACATTACCCAGGAAGGAACCGGTCTTGGCCTGTCGATCGTCAAGTCCCTGGTCAGCGCACATGACGGAACGTTAGACATCAAAAGTGACGTTGGCAAAGGAACGGCGGTCAGCGTAACGTTCCCATCTCCAGCGTAATAGATACTTCCAAACGCACGTTACTGGACGGGCGACCGGGGCGTGCTTTTGAGCTGAATGAAATTCTTCAACTGTTCAGAGTTTTCCGGTTAACATTGCCCAAAGCGTTTGAGCGTGTTCTGAAATTTTCCCGCGATTAGTCAAGAATTGTACATGAGTATTTGAAGCCGCGGTTTTTGATAACTCAATTGACCATAGAGCTGCGATCTCATTTGGAACCATCGAGTAACGCACATCGATAATTCTATTCGCTTGGTCGGGGTCTTGCGCTACATAACCACCGCTAAACCACCGGAAGCGCTCGATGTCTCTGGCTTGCTGGGAATTAGGGTCTAACCAGCTGAAATCTCTTGAAACGTCAAGTTTAGCAATCGATTTGCCAACAAACACCCGTTCTGAAAAGCCAGGGTATACAGCGTCAACATAAAACCGTTGCGGCGTTTCATAGACTGTTTTCCAAACCAATAAATTTGCAAAGCTGGGTTTGGCTTCAATTCGGAGCAGCGAATGACCACGCTCAGCAGCTAATTCCTTGCCCATGTTGATCGCCGTGTCATGTTGGAATATACCCAAGGACATATACAGCCCAGCCCAGATCAACGCAGACCGCGCATATACAGGGTTTTTCCTGAGACTCGCCAATATAATTCCGATCAGGATTGGTAGCGTGAAAAGGGGGTCAATTATGGAAATTACGTTCCATGAAACCCGCTCGTCGCTGAACGGCCAAAACAGTTGGGTGCCATAGCTTGTGCAGGCATCCAGTAAGGCGTGGGTCGCATATCCGAATGTACAAAAAACAACGCTTTGCTTTAGGCTCAAATTCCATCGCCGGCCAATGATGCCATAAAGTAGCAGACCACAGAGCAGTCCCCCAAGGGGAATAAAGATCAATGAATGCGTAAACTGGCGGTGATATTCAAGATATAACAATGGATCATCAGCGGACCGAATAAACACGTCAATATCTGCCGCAATACCGGCGAGGAAACCAAATAAACCTGCCCGAGTTACGAATGATTTTTTGATCAGTGCTTGTGGCAGCGCCGCGCCAAGTGCGCCTTGCGTCAAAGGGTCCATGAGTTTTTTATTTATACTCTTTCATACGACTGACGGATCACAGGATGATGAAGCACTACTTTAAAGTAAAGCTGCCCATAGATTTGCTTATTTCAACTTTCCTAAAACAAACGGTACGCTGCCGGATGACGATCGATTTTATGCATTGCCTGATGCATGCACCTGCATCGGCTTTGACCAATTGGATACAAAAATCGAAGGCGTTACCAAACTGCGTGCCACGTCTGAAGAGCGCAATTTGGATAAGACGTTCCACTATGTCAACATTCGGTTTCTGCCTGGCGTATGTTAGGAACGCACGGGCAGGTCAAATGGCTGCCCGTGCTGCATTTGATTGAAATAAATCAAGAACTTTCCAAACCAGATTTTGTGGCTAAGCAGTCAGTTTTGACAGAGCTAGTGGATAGGTTAATTGATAGTAAGCTGGTCGTGGTTAACCCAGTCACTGAAAAGATATTTCAGAATCTCAACGAGAGTCATACAGTTTCAGACATGGCTGCTGCTTCAGATTTGTCTCTACGCCAGTTACAACGAACACTCAATCGAACCGCCGGATTTGCTCCGCAATGACAGGTCGTGAATTTATGTGAGCGGGGAAGGAAGGTATAGTAGACCCGTTTTACGGTTCACGCGCTCACTTATTGCTCACTCAACAAAACAAACGCCCTAGCAGTTTCCCGCTAGAGCGTTTGTTTTAATTGGCTCCGGCAACAGGACTCGAACCTGTGACAAGCTGATTAACAGTCAGCTGCTCTACCAACTGAGCTATGCCGGATCAGGCATATATGGAGGCGCGGACCAGATTCGAACTGGTGTACACGGATTTGCAATCCGCTGCGTAGCCTCTCCGCCACCGCGCCGATACATAATCCCCGGAAGCCTTTCGGCCCCACTGGGCTTCTGGTCCCCGGCGACGAGGCAAGGGAACATAGCCATGGTTTTTCCTTCGGTCAAGCAGCTGTTTTTACCTTTTTGCAATAATAAATTTGATCACGTCTGAGTTGATCTTAAATGCATATTTTAATTGATGTATTGGACGGGCGTGATTGAGTTCCGGTGAATGACCACCTATAACATTTGTAGGATTTATTTTTGACGACGAGGACCCAATGGACTTTGCATCAGCGCGCCGAAATATGGTTGATTGTCAGATTCTGCCAAACCGGGTGACCGATGAGCGGGTTATTGCGATTATGGGCGACTTGCCCCGCGAAACCTTCGTGCCTAAACCCAAGCGGGGCGTCGCCTATGTGGATGAAGCGCTGCCGCTCGGCGAGGACCGCTTCATTATGGAACCGATGGTAATTGCCAGGATGATGCAGGCACTTAATTTGCAAACGTCAGATATTGCCTTAAGCATTGGCTGTGGATCGGGTTATGCGGTAGCGGCGTTGGCCGGTATTGTTAATACCGTTGTTGCGGTCGAATCGAATACTGGAATGGCGCAGCGAGCAAGCAGAGCGTTATCCGATTTGGAAATTGATAACGTTGTTGTGGTTGAAGGTGCACTGATTGAAGGTTATGCCAAACAGGCCCCTTATGACGTCATATTTTTTGATGGCGCCGTAAGTGATGTCCCTTCAGCGATTTTAGACCAATTGGCAGACGATGGACGTGCAGTCGCCATTGTTGAAGGTGCAGGTGGCGTTGGACATTGCCGGGTTTTTGTTCGTACCAGCGGGCATGTATCCAGCCGGGAGCTGTTTGATGCAGGCACACCAATACTTCCAGGATTTTCAGCTAAACCCGGGTTTTCATTTTAATATTTTACGAATGGCACGTCATACCTGCGAATCTTATCACCTGGTTTCTTGCATTGCGATTCTTGAGACCAAACGCTGGAATAGCTGTGGTGTGCAGGTTTCTGCGCTTTTATTGGGCCTATTGACGTTGCACGCGTGATCTGGCTGATTTAGGGTGTTGTTTCCTTTATTTAAAGTAGATTTTCTGGGCGATTGATCGATGACTGATAGAAACACAATGCCGAAAAAATGGCGCAACCAGCACCTCACTTCGGCTTTTAGTGCCTTTGTTTTGGGGGCAATTGTTGCGATCTTGCCCGTCCCGCCTGCTGCGGCTCAATCTCAAGCTCTCATTGATGCGTTGACGTCGACCTATATAAACAACCCAACTTTATTGTTACGCCGGGCGCGGTTGCGCTCGACAGATGAAGGCGTGCCGTTGGCGTTATCAAACTGGCGCCCCGAAGTTACAGTGACCCTGGATAGCGGTTATACAAGTGTACACAATACCAACAGCACCGGAACTGGCCGCGACCAAACGCGTAATGGTTATGGATATGCGCTTGATGTAACGCAGCCCTTGTTTAGGGGCGGCCAGACTTTGGCGGCAACCAGTGAAGCAGAAAACAAAGTTCGGGCCGAGCGTGGGCGGTTGATGGGCGTTGAACAGACCATACTGTTGCAAACAGTTTCCGCCTATATGGATGTTTTCCGTGATGAAGCCGTTCTGAAGTTAAACATCAACAATGAACAGGTTCTTGCCCGGCAGTTGGAAGCAACCCGTGATCGATTCGAAGTCGGCGAGATTACCCGTACTGACGTTCATCAGGCAGAAGCCCGTCTGGCCAAGGCCAAGGCTGACCGTATTCAATCTGAGGGCGATCTTGAAATTGACCGGGCGGCTTATTTTAAAATTGTTGGTGAACCGGCTGCTGGCGCTCTGAGCGCTCCTGAAATACCACAAGGTTTGCCGGATTCAAAAGAAGACGCATTAAAAATTGCCGCGATTAAAAGCCCGACGGTAATTGCCGCCGAATTTGCACGTTTGGCTGCGCGCGATAACATTGATGAAGTGTGGGGCGAATTATTGCCTGAACTCGAACTGGGGGCGTCGTACTCTTATGCGGCTGAGGGCGCTGCAGAACAGGGCCACATTGATACGGCGGCGATTGGATTAACGCTGACAGTGCCAATCTATCAAAAGGGTGCTGTGTATTCCAATCTTCGCAAAGCACGCCAGGATGCGGCCGAACTGACGTTTACCGTTGATGAGCAACGCCGGGTCGCTGTTGAAACAGCTGCCAAGGCTTGGGAGGCGTTACAGACTGCAAGTGCGCGGGTCGTTTCTTTTCAAGCGCAAATTGAGGCCAATGTTGTTGCACTTGATGGTGTGCAGAGCGAAGCTTCTGTTGGGTCACGTACGGTTTTGGATGTTCTTGATGCCGAGCAGGAGTTACTTGATTCTCGGGTATCTCACGTCCGGGCGAGCCGCGATGAATTGGTGGCTTGGTATGAAGTTAAGTCGTCATTGGGACAGATGACCGCGCGCGATCTCGAATTGCCCGTCACATTGTATGACCCGCGCGAACATTATCGTGAAGTTCGGAAGAAATGGGCTGGCGGCCGGTCAATGGGCGACAATAATTAAGGGTGCGTAAAGCAAGAGTTGTTAGGGCGGGACTAACGTGATTAATCTCCTCCGTTGTTATGGTTACCGTTTGTTAACAATATTTTGTTAACCATAACGAGATCAATAGACCGTTTGGGTAGGGTATGAGCGAAGAAACAGCAGAGGCGGACAGCGGCCAAGAGCCCTCAATGGAAGACATTCTTTCTTCCATCCGACGCATCTTGTCGGAAGAGGATGAAGAGGGTGCCGCCGAAGAGCCCGTTGCTGAGCCGGAACCCGAGCCAGAACCTGAGCCAGAACCTGAGCCAGAACCTGAGCCTGAGCCAGAACCTGAGCCAGAACCTGAGCCAGAACCAGAGCCGGTATATGAGCCAGAGCCGGTATATGCACCCGTGCCTGTTGCCGCCGCACCGGTGCCGCCGCCTCCAGCCGCACCTGCGCCGCCTCCACCAGCCTCTCCTGCGCCGCAGCGGCGCCAGCCAATCGCCGCCAGTATCCCGCCGCCTATGGCAGAGATGCTCGAATTGACACCTGAAATGGTGGCCAGTGATATTCTGTCCTTGCCAACGGCGCAGGCTTCCGTTGATGTTCTGTCAAACTTGGCCGCGGCCATCCTTGATCGCCGCGATATGAAGGTTGATGCCAGCGCGGAGACGACAACGCTGGAAGGCATTGTCCGGGAAATGCTCAAGCCTATTTTACGGGAATGGCTTGATCGCAATTTGCCGTACTTGATCGAACGTTTGGTCAAGAAAGAGATCGATATGATGGTCAATCGGGCAGAACGACTCGACGACTAAGTCGAATTTTCGATCTCAGCTTGAATCGAAGTCCTCTCAGGTTTAAAAAACCCTTTTATAATTTTTTGCTTTTATAAGGAAACCAGCAATGCTGGAAAAAACGTATCGCCCAGAACAAATTGAGAATAAACACTATGCTGAGTGGGAAGACTCCGGCGTGTTTTCCTGTGGGCAGAAACCAGATGCTGATCCTTATACAATCGTCATACCGCCGCCTAATGTGACGGGCAGCCTGCATATGGGTCACGCTCTGAATAATACGCTTCAGGATATTCTGGTGCGTTATAAACGGATGAAGGGGTTCGACGTTCTGTGGCAACCGGGATGTGATCATGCTGGCATTGCGACCCAGATGGTGGTCGAGCGGCAAATGAATGAGAAGGGTGAAACGCGCCACGATTACGGACGCGAAAAATTCATCGAAAAAATCTGGGAATGGAAAGATAAGTCGGGCGGTACCATTACAGGTCAGCTTCGCAGGCTCGGCGCGTCCTGCGATTGGTCGCGTGAGCGGTTCACAATGGATGATGGCCTCAGTCAGGCTGTTCGTAAGGTTTTTGTTGAACTGCACAAAGCCGGACTGATCTATCGCGACAAACGACTGGTCAACTGGGACCCAAAACTGCATACGGCAATCTCGGATCTGGAAGTTGAAGCGCGCGATTTTAACGGCAAGATGTGGTACTTTAAATATCCGATTGAAGGCTGCGCTGACGAATTTGTAACGGTCGGTACGACCCGTCCGGAAACAATGCTGGGCGATGTTGCAATCGCTGTTCATCCGGACGACGATCGGTATCGCGATTTGGTTGGTAAACACTGCATTCTTCCGCTCGTTGGGCGCAAGCTGCTGATTGTTGCGGATGAGTACGCTGACCCCGAAAAAGGCTCCGGCGCGGTGAAGATGACCCCGGCCCATGACTTCAATGATTTCGAAGTGGGCAAACGTCATAATCTGAAGATGATCAACATCTTCGATAAAAATGCCCAGCTTAACAACAACGTGCCTGAACCTTACCGGGGCATGGATCGTTTTGTAGCGCGCGACAAAGTACTGGCTGACATGGAAGGTCTCGGATTGCTCGATAAGATCGAGGACAATGCGATGACCGTTCCCTATGGGGATCGTTCTGGGGTGATTATTGAACCCTGGTTAATGGATCAATGGTTCGTGGATGCGCAGCGCCTTGCTGGGCCTGCAATTACCGCGGTTGAGCAGGGGAAGACGACCTTCGTTCCCAAACAATGGGAAAACACCTATTACGAATGGATGCGCAACATTCAGCCGTGGTGTGTATCGCGTCAGATTTGGTGGGGCCACCAGATCCCCGCATGGTTTGGGCCTGATGGTGATATCTTTGTTGAGTTGACAGAAGAAGAAGCGCACCGGGCCGCAAAAGAAGAATACGGCCATGATGTTGAGTTGACACAGGACCCGGATGTTCTAGATACCTGGTTCTCATCTGCATTGTGGCCATTTTCAACCCTTGGCTGGCCGGACAAGACACCTGAGGTAGAACGCTACTATCAGACCGATGTCCTGATCACTGGATTTGACATTATCTTCTTCTGGGTCGCTAGAATGATGATGATGGGTATCAATTTCATGGATGAGGTACCGTTTCATACGGTCTATATCCATGCCCTCGTGCGCGATGAAAACGGTCAAAAAATGTCCAAGTCCAAGGGTAATGTCATTGACCCGCTTGAACTCATCGATACTTACGGCGCCGATGCTCTGCGGTTTACGCTGACGGCTTTTGCCGCACAGGGGCGCGATGTGAAACTGTCGATTGCGCGCATTGAAGGGTATCGTAATTTCTGTACCAAACTCTGGAACGCGGCGCGGTTCTGCGAAATAAATGAATGCAAACCTGTTGCTGGTTTTGATCCGTCAAGCGTATCCCTTAGTCTCAATAAATGGATTGTCGGCAAGTTGGTGGAAGCTGAACGCGCCGAAGTTGCTGCAATTGATGCTTACCGCTTCAATGATGTGGCCAATGCGATTTACCACTTTACGTGGGGAACTTTCTGCGACTGGTACGTTGAGTTTGCGAAACCTTATCTGCAGGGTGAAGACGGTGCGGCCAAGGACGAAACGCGCGCAACAGCAGCCTGGGTTATGGACCAGATCCTGCACCTGATGCATCCGGTAACGCCGTTTATTACGGAAGAGCTATGGCAACAATTGGATGACAACCGGGCAACACCCTTGATTACGTCAAACTGGCCTGAACTGGATGACACCTGGGTCGATGCTGATGTCGAGGCGGAGATGGACTGGGTTGTTCGCCTGATTGGTCAAATTCGCGGGTTACGCTCCGAAATGAATATTCCGCCATCGGCCAAACTACCGTTGTTGCTTAAGGGAGCTACGGAGCCGGAACAGGCACGCCTTAAAATGCACAATGACCTTCTTATGCGGGTCGCCCGACTGGCATCTGTTAAAACACTTGATGGCGCCATTCCAAACGGCGCTGTTCAAGCCGTACTTGATGGCGCAACGATTGTCCTGCCAATTGCAGACGTGATTGATATCGATGCAGAAAAAAACCGTCTCGATAAGGAAATTGATAAACAACACAGTGAAATCAGTCATTTTCAGAAAAAACTCGGCAATGAAAAATTTGTCGCCAATGCGCCTGATGAAGTGGTTGCTACAGAACGCGGAAAACTTGCTGATGCGCAGCAGACCGTTGAGCGCCTGATGGAAGCGAAAGAACGGTTGTCATCACTGGGGTGATTATTTGGTGCGTTACTGACTCACCATTCGTTAATGCCTTTCGGCGATAATACGCGCTGCAGTCACAGGTGTTCTCAGTAAAGGCGATGTCGACTATGGCCTCCGGTCGCGATAATTTTGAAGTCCCGAAACTTGGTAATAACCCGAGCCCGCAAGAACATGCCGAATATGTGATGATGCGGCTTGAACAGTTCATTCGTGATGGGCGTACCATTGATGAAGGTATGTCCTTCAAGAAATGGCAAACCATGGCGAAGACTGAGATTGCTCTCGCCATTGCTGAGGCTGAAAACAGTCAGGATCATGACGAGATTAGCTCTCGCCGTACGTTATTTGTCGCCGCTGCGGCAATGATTACCATCGGGTTTTGGGGCACCGCTGTTAGTTTGCACAAAGTCGGCGAACTTGTCGGCGGTATTGTTATACTGACAGCTGGCATTGTAATGTTATTGGCTGCGGGCGGATTCAGATACCGCAAATACAAAAATCGCAAAGACGGATTAAAACGTGCCCACAGTCTGATCCGTATCGAGAATCTGAACAAGAAGATCAAACGCCTTGAACAGGATCTCGAAAAGGAATTGAAGGGCAAACAGAAAGAACTCGGCAAGTTACGCAAACCTGACGGCAATTCTCTGTACGAGCTGTTTATGCAGGGAGGTTAACTGCCTTTCAGCGTAGTGCCACCGCCGCCATCTCCAATAATTGAAAACGGTGCCCAAAAGATTGGATGTGCGTAACTAAAGACCACGTTGCCATTTTGTTTAAAGGTCAGTTCGTCGATCAGTTTTAGCCGCGTACGGCGCAGGGCTTCTGATCTTGTTAGTGTGGGATTGGCGGCCAGGTCGCTAAATAGAGCTTCCTCAAAAAGCGACGGCCAATAATGCGGATTGTTTCTGTTTGTTTGCCGTGCGACCGGTGACAGCGCGCAA
>WASW01012825.1_pt1 | contig 22710 bp, 19 predicted proteins | sample 5698521 | NCBI WGS metagenome assembly WASW01 (sample SAMN11175560, study PRJNA528189) | sponge metagenome | isolation source: marine sponge | host: Leucetta | place: Antarctica: Western Antarctic Peninsula, King George Island | collected 2013-01
ATGATCAATTGCTTGCATTATATCAGACAAAAACAACAATTCATCCCTTATATTCAATGAATTAGAGTTTCTGAGCAGGCTCTATCTAGGCTACTTTGACATATTTCGCCAGTGCGGAGCATTCCTGACAGATATGCACCCAACGCATATCGTAACAGAGCCGTACTCAGGACGATCAAAAACGTGTAAGACAGCACCTGGAAAATGGCAGGGACCGGATTTGGTTTTTATGCATCGACCACAAATTTAGGCATCATTCACTATTGTTGGTGATAGTGGCGTGTCGTGAGATAGGGTGATTTTGAATACGCTCCGGTTCAGCAAAACCTGCAAGGGACTTGCGCCTCAGGCTTGTGTGGGCCATATCAGGCGCGTAATAGCCGGTGACACCACGGGTATATGATATTTGACCACTATAGTAGGGATCGACAAACGATGACGAAGGAAACATTTACTTTTCAGGCCGAGGTTAGCAAGCTCCTGGATATCGTGGCCCATTCGCTGTACAGCCACAAAGAAATTTTTCTCCGAGAACTGATCTCCAATGCTTCCGATGCGTGCGACAAGCTGCGTTATGAAGCCCTGACCAATTCGAAATTGACCGATGGTAGCGGTGAGTATGAAATCCGCCTGGCCATCGACAAAAAGGCCAAGACATTGACCATTTCGGATAATGGGATTGGTATGGCGCGTGATGAACTCAGCGACACATTGGGCACCATTGCTCGGTCCGGCACACAGGCCTTCATGGATCAATTGAGTGCCGCCAAAGACAAGAAGAAGAAAAGCAAAGACAGCAGTGGCCGGGTCGACCTTATTGGTCAGTTCGGTGTTGGTTTCTATTCCGCCTTTATGGTTTCAGACAAAATCGAGGTTACGACACGCAAAGCCGGCGAAGACACTGCGTCGCTCTGGGTGTCCGAAGGATCGGGCGAGTTCAGCATTGATGAAGCGAAGCGGGATTTGCCGGGCACCGACGTCACGCTCCACATTAAAAAGGAAGAAAAAGAATTTCTTGAACCGCTGCGGCTTGAAAACATCGTCAAAACTTATTCCGATCACATCGGTATTCCGATCATTCTTGAGAAAATCGAGAAAGACGACGAAGAGCGCACGTTAAATACTGCCTCAGCACTGTGGACACGTGAGAAAAAAGATATTTCTGACGACCAATATAAAGAATTTTACCATCATGCGGCACACGCGTTCGATGACCCATGGCTGACCATGCATAACCGCATCGAAGGTGTGCTCGCTTATACCAACCTCCTGTTTATCCCCGGCTCACAGCCAATGGATCTGTTTAATCCCGACCGCAAGACCAACGTAAAACTTTACGTAAAACGGGTATTTATTACAGATGATTGCGATGGGTTGCTGCCTGGGTATCTGCGGTTTGTAAAAGGTGTTGTCGATTCAGAGGACCTGCCGCTAAACATCAGCCGCGAAATGTTCCAGCATAATCCTGCTCTGGCCAAAATTAAAAAGGCTCTGACCAAACGGGTGCTTGGGGAACTGAAGAAAAAGGCCGAGAAAAAACCGGAAGACTACCAGAAATTCTGGGAAACGTTTGGTCTGGTGCTTAAAGAAGGCCTTTATGAAGATTTTGAAAATCGCGAAAAATTACTCGAAATCACGCGCTTCAAATCAACCACAAGTGATGGGCTGACCAGCCTCAAAGATTACGTTGAGCGCATGAAACCCGGTCAGGACGTGATTTATTACATCACAGGGGAAGAGGCCGACAAGGTCGCCATGAGCCCTCAGCTCGAAGGTTTCAAAGCTAAAGGCGTTGAAGTATTATTCCTGACCGATCCGGTTGACGAGTTCTGGATCACCAATATTGGCCAGTTTGAAGAAAAAGAATTCAAATCAGCCACCCGCGGCGGAGCCGATTTATCGAACATCACCAAAGACGGCGAGAAGCCGAAAAAGGATGATGATAAGAAAGACGGCGACGACGATGATAAATCCAGCGTCGTTGATCCCTTGCTGGCGTCTTTCAAACTTGCCCTCGGCGAAACGGTTAAAGACGTACGCGCTTCAGAACGTCTGACCGATAGTCCGGTTTGTCTGGTGGCCGATGACGGCGATATGGACATCCATCTCGAGAGGTTGCTTAAACAACACAAACAATTAGAAACCAATACGCCGCGCGTGCTTGAAATTAACGCTGATCACGCTTTGATCAAAGCGCTAAACGGCATTGCGTCGAAAAGCGACGGCCCAAATACAACCATCGAAGATGCAGCTTGGCTGCTGTTTGATCAGGCGCGTATCGTTGAAGGCGAAAAAGTTGATGACCCAACAGCCTTCGTTCGGCGGATGGCGTCAATCATGGAAAAGGGCCTTCCCGTAGCGTAAGATTTTATTGCCCAAATCACCTGCGTCAACGGTTTGTTATTCGCGAACAGACATCACCGTTGACGCAGAAGTGATGGTGGCAAAAACCTAAGCATGATTTAATCGTCCCTGCCTCTAAATTTTCAGGCGAAAGGGCCATTTTACATGCGGGTGATACTGTCAGCGATTGTCGCCATAATTGGTTTGTTCCTTTCGTTTGGCGCGGCCTTGGCCGATAAAGCTATATATCGGGAAGTGACTTTTGCTGGCGCGACTGGGGCACCTGTTAGCGGAACGCTGTACCGATCCAACATTTCCGAAGGGTTTTTACCCGCCGTTATCCTTCAGCATGATTGTTTCGGACTGAAGAATTTTCAACGTAATCAAGCCCAGCGTTTGGCGGAAATGGGTTATGTTGCCCTGCTCATAGACAGCTTTTCTCTACGTAATATTTCGAACACCTGTGCAACATCACCAGGCCCTGATATTGGTGACGCCATTGGGGCAAGGCGTTATCTCGAGTCGGTACACGGCGTTGACCATGAGCGTATCGGGTTAATCAGTTGGGGAACCAGCACAACAATTGAGGGGTCAGTCCCTTTCGCTGCAATGGTCGCAATTTATCCCTTCTGCCCAGCATCATCTGTGCCAAACTCAGTCATCCCCTTGCTGATTTTGACCGGCGCGAATGATAATTGGGCCCAACCTCAAACCTGCCTGGACTATATCAATCGCCAAGCAGGTACTGATAAACGGGCGAGCATACGCATATACCCCGGCGCAGCGCATAGTTTTGACAATATCGAATTGGACAAACCACAAACACTACAGAACGTGTGGCGACCTGTAAGTCAAAATTCCGGTCACGCCAAAATCGCCTATGATCGCCTCGCCCAGGAAGACGCGTTAAAACGTATCGAGGATTTTCTCAGCAATCACCTACAACTAACTTTGGCAAAAGCCTATCCCTCAAAAGCCTATTCTCCCCTGCCACTACATGCCGACACCGACGACACTCCCGTCGTCAATTTTGGCCGGGGAACATGGGTAATTGATCCTGCCACAACAGGTCCGAATTTGCCGCCAGTTGGACGGTCGGTATTCGACCGCCTTTTTACAACCGCGTCAGATGGAAAAATTGCTTATGACATACCTTTTCCATACACCAAACTCATCGCCTTCGTTAACAAACGATTGCAGGCCGGACGCTCAGGCGGGGAACCGATTAAACAAGTCCTCATCCCTATGGGACGATCTCTGCAACGCGAGGCCGCGGCACCTGATTACTTTTCTAGCCCGCGTATCGTTGCCGCAATCGACGGGGAACCTAATCTGTCCGTGCCGGGTAAACCTGTATTATTGAAAGATCGCCTGTTTCTCGGATACGTGGAACGCACCAATGTTCTTGAAGTCATCAGTTATAACGAAGCAGCAAGCCGCTTTGAATTTCAGGTTGTCAAAAACTATGCCCGCGGAAAAACACCAGAGGTGTTTTATGCAAACCGCCGGTTATGTACCAGTTGCCACCAGAACAAGAGCCCCTTGTTTTCACGAGAAGGCTGGACCGAATCGAACAGAGCCGAGGGCGAAATCGGGCGGAGACTGAGGCAATACATGAATAGCTTTCACGGCGTTACCGTTAGGCGCAGTGCGGCAATCCCCGCCCAAATTGACTTGTCGACGGATCGCGCAAATTTATTTTCCGTACTGCAGAAATTGTGGCGCGAAGGATGCGGCAGCGGCAGTGGGCGGCGATCCATATTGTGCCGGGCGGCGGCGTACCGGGCAATGATCCAGTTTCGCCTCACCAATACACAGGACTTTGACCGCGAAGACCCTAATTACAAATCGAACTATGAAGCGGTCATAACGCGCAACTGGCGACAAACGTGGCCGGGTGGGTTGTTCATCCCAAATTCTGAAATTCCAAATCGAGATCCACTGGCACCTTACAACGAGATAACCGGGTCCCTCGATCCTTTGACAAAACGTGGACCGATGGAAATCTGGTCTGGCTATCGGCGCTCTGACCCGGAACGCTTAATTACCAGCCTGGCCGATCAATTTACCGTCCGTGACATCGAAAAACTTGATAAATTCCTGTTATCAAATGCTTCAGGCGCTCAGGGAAAAACCGTGGACACAATGTGCGGCGTTTCATTTAACCCCCAGCGGGGTCTGGCGCATCCCCTGAAACTAGAATGCACGTCAGAAAACACACCCATAATCCTGAACATCGAACTGTCTCTACCGGGCCGCCAGAAGTCATCCGGGAAGATGAACACGCTTGAAATTGCGGGGTTATCGGCTGGCGACAGAATTGAACTGGCCGTAACTGATCGCAATCCGGCGCTGTTTGAATTGTCCAGGTTGGGCATGACCGCCCGTTTGCCGGATGGAAGGCGGGTTGCATCCATAGTGTTGACGCCCCTTTCAAAAGTTGGGGAACCCGTGAAACGGTTTTCAAAAAACACTCGGTCTGCAACGGCGGAAATCAGGATTGTGAAGGATTTTGACGTTGTCGAGAATGCCCTAACGAGGCTGGTAAAAGATGAACGCGGTATATTTTCTGACGAACCTTTCCACGGGCCAAAATCGATGAGTAAATTATTTGACGTTCTCGGTATTCCATCAACCAAGTGGTGTTGTGATGCGGATGCAAAAGCGCCGCCGCTCAGGGTTGATACCATCAAACCAATGGAAACGGCCTCATCACGTATTCACGCCCGCTCCCTGAAATTGATGACGGGCAGCTGCGGCGCCTGTCACCGGACGAATAACGCCCACCCACCGAATTTTCTGACCGGGTCAGCGCCAAAAGCTCTGGCCGGAATAAGGGCCTGCGCGCCGCGTATCCTGCGCCGTCTGGCGCTTTGGGATACGCCGGAAAGTCAGCGCGAGCAAACGGCGATGCCGCCTTTAAGTGTTCTTCATGCCCGCGGATTGACGGCTGAGATATGGCGCCAAAGCTCTGAGATACGCCAAATTCGGGAATTTGTCGAAAATCTTGCCGGCGAATCTGGAGATCAGTACCCCGGCATCCTGTCCTGCAGCTCCCCGCTTTAGGCGGCGCGCAGGTTTCTCTGGGCGCAGAGAATAACACTGCGCAGCTCGTCTTCGGTTACGCCATCGCGGGCCATTACGGCGTGGATGACAGGGTCCTTCAGAACATCCGATAAGCGGGGTTCCAGGCCGAGTGTTGTATTGGTCGAAAATCTGGTTTGCGATGACATTGTGTGCGTCCTCCCTCATTAACAACTAAGCACGGGATGGACTATGGACAAACAATGTGGCGGTAAGATGACACACTTGTTTTTTTCTATGACTGTCCATCAAGCGCCAATCGGGCGGCGCCAATGATCTGTCCGGTCGCCGCCGATTGCAATATTATGGCGCAGACGTCGGCTTGTCCGGAACCGGCGGGGACCGGAATTGTGGTGGCTTCGCCCTGCCATGTGGTGATTTTGCGCAGTTGGCGAACAACGTTGGATGAGCCCAGTTTACGGCCACTGTTCTCCCCGCGGCGGACATCTGATTCCTGATAGCGGTCATAGAAAACGGATATGACATTGACGGCACTGACCCCTAAATCGGTGGCGGGCAGTTCGGCGATCATGCCGCTCCCGGATCTTTTTAAGACAACCGGCACTTTCGGCAGTGCTTTGGCTTTGGCGATGGCCGCAAAAATTTCATCGCGGTGTGAGCCAACGGTCTCGTATTTTCCGTCAATGACAACCTGCGGGGTATAGACGTAACGCAGGTTCAGTGTCTGGCCATAATCGCGCTGGCGTTTGGTGTACTGGGGTGACGCAAAACGGTCTTTCCAGCCGATATAATCCCAATAATCAACGTGCAGGGAGAGGGCCAGAATATCGTCGCGCCCGGCTAACTCACCAACAAATTCATCGGCTGGCGGGCAGGAGGAACAGCCCTCCGAGGTGTACAGTTCAACAACTGTTAAATCATTGGGCCCGGCCTTAACCGGCGGTGTCATTAGCACTGCCATCGCGGCAGCGGCTAGGAAAAGTTTGAGCGTTTTCATGACCCTTTCTTAACCCAGTTATTTAATTTGTTCCAATCACTTAGTGGTTACAGATGTGTGATCTCCCCCCGCCCCGAAACAAAAATGGCGGCGGGGGGAGATACAACAGTTTAACGTCAGGCCACGTCTTTCATCATGTTACGCAGAACATAATGCAGGATGCCGCCGTGCAGGTAATAGTCGACCTCGTCCAAGGTATCGATGCGGCATTTAAGGGTGATGTCTTCGGACGATCCATCAACCCGCGTAATCGAACACGCAACGTCCATACCCGGTTTAATGCCCGCTTCAATGCCGGTCAGATTTACCGTTTCCGAGCCGTCCAAACCAAGCGATTTACGCGTCACACCGTCCTTAAATTCAAGCGGCAAGACGCCCATACCAACCAGGTTGGAGCGGTGAATGCGCTCAAAACTTTCAACGATTACGGCTTTCAGGCCAAGCAGCTGACTGCCCTTCGCGGCCCAGTCACGGCTTGAACCGGTGCCGTATTCTTTGCCGCCGAAGACAACAAGCGGCGTGCCTTCGCTCTGGTAGCGCATGGCGATATCATAAACTGCACCCTGGTCACCGGACGGATAATGTTTCGAATAACCGCCTTCCGTACCCGGCACCATTTCGTTTTTGATGCGGATATTGGCAAAGGTGCCGCGCATCATCACTTCATGGTTGCCGCGGCGCGAGCCGTAGGAGTTAAAGTCTTCTGGGCGGACCTGATATTCCAAAAGATACTCACCGGCCGGGCTGTCTTTTTTGATCGCGCCAGCCGGGCTGATGTGATCCGTGGTGATTGAATCGCCAAGGATCAGCAGCGGACGGGCACCAACAACGTCAGCGGGATCATTCGGCTCGCTGCCCATGTTCTCAAAATACGGCGGGTTCTTGACGTAGGTTGAATTATCTTCCCAGCCAAACACGCTGCCGCCGGATGTGGAGATTGCCTGCCACTCTTTTGGGCCTTCGTAGACATTACTATAACGCTCTTCAAACATTTCGCGGGTCAGGCAGGAGGCCACAGTTTCGGCAACTTCCTGATTGCTTGGCCAGAGGTCACGCAGGTACACCGGGTTACCATCCTGATCATCACCAAGACTGTCGTTAACAATATCAACCGTCATCGAGCCGGCGATAGCATAAGCCACAACCAGTGGCGGAGAAGCCAGATAGTTGGCTTTGACATGCGGGCTGATCCGCCCTTCAAAGTTCCGGTTACCGGACAGAACGGCGGTGGCAACAAGGTCACCTTCTTCAATCGCCGCCGCGATGGGGGCAGCCAGCGGACCGGAATTGCCGATACACGTGGTGCAACCAAAGGCGACGATATCAAACCCTAGGGTATTCAAATCGTTCTGCAGATCCGCCTTGTCGAGATAATCAGCAACCACTTGTGAGCCGGGCGCCAGGGACGTTTTCACCCACGGCGCAGAACTTAACCCTTTGGCAACGGCGTTCCGCGCCACCAGACCGGCGGCAACCAGAACCGCCGGGTTCGAGGTATTGGTGCAGGATGTTATCGACGCAATGGCGATATCACCATCGGCAAAATCATAATCGGCCCCGGCCACATCAACATGGCGCGGCGCATCAACGCCGCCGATGTTTTTAAGGGCATCAACAAACGCCGTCGATGAGGCGGACAGATTAATCCGGTCCTGCGGCCTTTTCGGACCGGAGATCGCCGGTTCAACCGTAGAAATATCAAGCTCAAGCGTTGAGGTGAATTCGGGATCTTCCGAATTGGCATCACGCCAGAAACCCTGCTCCTTGGCATAGGCTTCAACCAGCGCCAACTCATCTGGGCTGCGACCGGTCAGGTGCAGGTATTTCATCGCTTCGCTATCAACCGGGAAGAACCCGCAGGTGGCGCCATATTCAGGCGCCATGTTGGCGATAGTCGCTTTATCGGCAAGGGAGAGCTGATCCAGCCCGGGGCCGTAGAACTCAACAAATTTACCAACAACGCCGTGGGCGCGCAGCATTTCAACAACCCGCAACACCAGATCCGTGGCGGTGGTGCCTTCTTTTGGTTTGCCGGTCAGTTTAAAGCCTGCCACTTCCGGGATCACCATGGAGACGGGCTGGCCCAGCATCGCGGCTTCGGCTTCAATGCCGCCAACGCCCCAACCGAGCACAGCCAAACCGTTGACCATTGTCGTATGGCTGTCGGTACCAACAAGGGTATCAGGCATGGCGATGGTGCGGCCGTCTTCCTCTTGGGTCCACACGGTTTTAGCCAGGAACTCGAGGTTTACCTGATGGCAGATGCCGGTTCCGGGGGGGACAACGGTGAAGTTATCAAAGGCCGTTTGGCCCCATTTTAAAAACGTATAACGTTCGCCGTTACGCTCAAATTCCTTGTCGATATTTTTCTTCATCGATCCGGGGGTGCCGCTCTCATCGATCATCACCGAATGATCGATCACCAGGTTACAGGTCGACAGCGGGTTAATGCGGTTCGGGTCACCGCCCATTTTGGCCATGGCATCACGCATGGCGGCAAGATCAACAACAGCCGGAACACCGGTAAAGTCCTGCATCAGAACGCGGGCCGGACGATAGGAAATTTCATGTTTGGATGATTTGGTATTGAGCCAGCTGGCAACCGCTTTGGCATCCTCAACCAAAACTGTGCGCCCATCTTCGTAGCGCAGCATGTTCTCAAGCAAAACTTTAAGGCTTTTCGGTAATTTCGACACGTCGCCGAGACCGGCTTCCTCAGCGGCTTTCAGGCTGAAATAGTCGTATTCCTTGGCACCGACGGTCAGGGTGCGGCGGGTGTTCAGGGTATCTTTTCCGGTGATTGGCATTAACGGCCTCCTAGTATGTTTTTTTGGTGTCTTTCTTGTCTTCCCAATAGCTCTGCTGAACCTGCACTATTTTGCCAAAATGTCCATGTCTCGCGGTGCTCAATTTCTGGTGAACAGGAGCACCTTTACCCCCACAAAATCCCATAAACCCACACAGTTTATTCGGGGTTTTGGCGAATCTCGTCCGGCTCCAACTTCCCCCCCCCAGCCCTCCCTCACAAGGGGGGAGGGGGGGAAAAACTCAACCTTCTTGTTCCCTCCCCACCTGTGGGGAGGGTTAGGGTGGGGGGAACAATATACACCGTAGCGCCAGCTTCATTTCTCACCGATACGACTCATCACATCCGCGCGCAATCACTTCACGCGACATGTCTTCATCATAGCGCCCGCGGCGGCGGCATGCTGGGCATGGCGAATAGGACCATCATCAAAATCGGGCATCACTATCTCCTGAATAGTTAAAACAAAAATTCACAAACCGAACGCTCCTCGCCTCGCGCCCGTTCCCTCCAACCTCATGTTCTCTCCCCCCTTCCTCATGACCAGACTTGATTCGGTTATCCACTCCTTAACAGCACCAGCGGAGCGTAACGAACCCCGTGAATACGCGGATCAAGTCCGCGCATGTGGTTGTATGTGTGTGGGGAGATATTCAACCTACCCCAAAAGCCGCTGTCGATGGTTACCGGGGATAGGACCGCAATTCACTTACCTCTCCGCCCCCAATTGACCGCGCCTCTTTTTTTACCAAGTCGATGAAATGGCGCACTGCCGCGTGTGGAGCGCTACGCGTGGCCAGATTTATGGGGGCAATCAGCCCCGTTTCTTTTTTGATTGGTCTGTAGGCAACGCCTTGAATTTGAACCTGGCAAAGCGATTGTGGAACAATGGTGTACCCCAACCCGGCGGCCACCAAATTCAGCGTTGAGAGAATGCGCGGTGCTTCCTGCACAACTTGCGGAACGAACCCCGCCTTGTGGTAGGCGGAGAAAACAACATCGTAGAGACCAGCCCCTTCGCGCCGCCGGTATAATATGAGCGGTTCTTTTGCGAGTTGGTCGATGGTTAGGCCCCGGTCTTTTATACCGTCTTTGGTGTCACCTTTTACATCGTCTTTCGTGCAGTTTGGCGCAGCCGCATAGGGATGATTGTCCGGTAAGGCGGCAAGCATCGGCTCTTCCAGCACGGGATAGATCGTCAATCCCTCGGGATCAGGCACCGGTGAGCGGACAAAAGCGGCGTCAATCAACTCGTTCTGCAATCCATCAATCAATTCGGTCGTACCGAGCTCTTCCAAAACAAGTTTAATCAAGGGATAGCGTTCTCTATAGATGCGGATTGTATTGGGTATGATCGGATGGAACAGGGCTGAGCTGGTGAAACCAATCGACACGACGCCCTGCTCACCGCGCGCGGTTCGCTCTGCGCGGGCGCGGGCGTTGGAGACTTGCGCCAGGATAACCTCGGTATCGGTCAGGAATGAACGGCCCGCCTCCGTCAACGCCATGCCCCGTGGCAGGCGTTTAAAAAGTTGTAAATTCAGCTCTGACTCCAAAGCCTTGATCTGCTGGCTCAGGGGCGGTTGCTGAATACCAAGCCGTTCGGCGGCGCGGGTGACATGGCCTTCCTCGGCAACAGCTTGAAAATAACGGAGATGGCGTAATTCCATAAAGCATATTTAATACATATTGTTAAGCATACAAACATATATTTTTAAAATGTATTATTTTCTGGTAAAATCAACTGTGATTAACGCGATAATGCGCAATGGAGATGGCTATGAGCTTGTACACAGAATATTTGGCTGAAATTAAAGACCGCAAATCGCAGGATCTGCATCCCAAACCGATCGAAGACGGGCCCCTCGTCAAAGAGCTGATCGCGCAGATCAGAGATACCGGGAACGCGCACCGCGATGAGTCCCTTAAGTTTTTTATTTATAACACCCTGCCCGGCACGACGAGCGCTGCGGGCATCAAAGCACAGTTCCTGAAAGAAATCATTCTAGGCGGGGCGACTGTGGAAGAGGTAACGCCGACATTTGCGTTCGAACTGCTATCGCACATGAAAGGCGGCCCGTCCGTTGAGGTGCTTCTTGATTTGGCCTTTGGCGATGATGCATCGGTTAGCAAAGAGGCCGCTGAGGTTCTTAAGACCCAGGTTTATCTTTACGATGCGGATACAGCGCGGCTTGAGGACGCCTTGGCCGCCGGTAATGCCGTTGCCAAAGATATTCTGGAAAGCTACGCCAAGGCGGAATTTTTCACCAACCTTCCGGGCATTGAAGACGAGGTTGACGTTGTCACCTATGTTGCCGCGGAAGGCGATATTTCAACGGACCTGATGTCCCCCGGCAATCAGGCCCACTCGCGGGCCGACCGGGAACTGCATGGAAAATGCTTTATCTCCCAACAGGGACAGGACGCAATCCGCGTACTGCAGACAGAAAACCCAGGTAAACGGGTGATGATGATCGCCGAGAAGGGGACCATGGGCGTTGGCTCATCCCGCATGTCCGGGATTAATAATGTCGCATTGTGGATGGGCGAACAGGCAAGCCCGTATGTTCCATTTGTAAACATTGCCCCGATTGTTGCCGGAACCAATGGGATTTCGCCAATTTTCCTGACCACGGTTGGGGTTACCGGCGGCATTGGCATCGATCTTAAAAACTGGACCAAGAAACTCGATGGTGACGGCAACGTTATTATGAACAATGACGGCAATCCGGTTCTTGAAGAGAAATATTCCGTCGAGACAGGAACCGTTCTTAAAATCAACGCCAAAGACAAAAAACTTTACAGCGAAGACGGCGGCATCGAGCTTGCCGATGTGTCATCGTCCTTCACCGCGCAGAAGGTGGAGTTCATGAAAGCCGGCGGCTCCTACGCCATCGTGTTTGGTAAAAAGCTGCAAACGTTCGCTGCCTCTGCACTTGGCGTTGACGCGGTGCCCGTGTTCGCGCCCTCTCAGGAGCTTACTTACGCGGACCAGGGCCTGACGGCGGTCGAAAAAATCTTCAACAATAATGCGCTTGGCGTTGACGAGGGGACTATCCTGCATGCGGGTTCCGACGTCAGAGTGGAGGTGAACATTGTCGGATCACAAGATACGACGGGCCCGATGACGGTTCAGGAACTGGAAGCGATGGCCGCCACGGTAATCTCTCCGACCGTTGATGGTGCATATCAGTCCGGCTGTCATACGGCATCGGTCTGGGACAATAAAGCCCAGGCGAACACACCGAAACTGATGAAGTTCATGAATGACTTTGGCCTCGTCACCGGCCGCGACCCGAAAGGCAACTATCACGCCATGACGGACGTCATTCATAAGGTCTTGAACGATATCACGATCAATGACTGGGCGATCATCATTGGCGGCGACTCGCACACACGTATGTCCAAGGGCGTTGCCTTCGGCGCTGATTCCGGCACCGTGGCGCTTGCGTTGGCAACCGGCGAAGTCACCATGCCGATCCCCGAGTCCGTGAAGGTTACCTTCAAGGGCCGCATGGCCGATCACATGGATTTCCGCGACATGGTCCATGCGACGCAGGCACAGATGCTGGAACAGTTCGGCGATAACGTTTTCCAGGGGCGCATTATCGAGGTTCATATCGGCACGCTGCTGGCCGATCAGGCCTTTACGTTCACGGACTGGAGCGCCGAAATGAAGGCGAAGGCCTCGATCTGCATTTCCAACGATGAAACCCTGATCAAATCCCTTGAGATATCCAAAAGCCGCATTCAGATTATGATCGACAAAGGCATGGAAAATGATGCCCAGATGCTGAAAGGGCTGATCGAAAAAGCCGACAAGCGCATCGCCGAAATACAGTCCGGCGAGAGACCGGCCCTAACCCCTGACGCGAACGCCAAATATGTCTCAGAGGTCGTTGTCGATCTCGATCAAATTAACGAGCCCATGATCGCCGATCCCGATGTCAATAATTTCGACCTCTCCAAAAGATACACCCATGACACCATTCGCCCAATCTCCCATTACGGCGGGAACAAGGAAGTCAATCTTGGTTTTGTCGGCTCCTGTATGGTGCATAAGGGGGACATGAGCATTATTGCGCAAATGTTCCGGAATATTGAAAAGAAGGATGGCAAGGTCGAATTCAAAGCACCTCTGGTCGTCGCACCGCCGACCTACAATATCGTTGACGAATTAAAGGCCGAAGGGGATTGGGAGATCCTGCAAAAATATGCCGGGTTTGAGTTTGACGACAGCGCACCGAAGGAAACGGCCCGAACGACATACGAAAACACCCTTTACCTGGAAAGGCCCGGCTGCAATCTCTGCATGGGCAATCAGGAAAAAGCGGCAAAGGGTGACACCGTCATGGCAACATCGACGCGTCTTTTTCAAGGCCGCGTGGTTGAAGACACGGATGAGAAGAAAGGCGAGTCCCTGCTGGCCTCCACGCCGGTTGTGGTTCTATCGACGATTCTTGGACGAACACCGAGTATTGACGAATATAAGTCTGCCGTTGAAGGCATTAACCTGACCAAGTTTACGCCGCCACTTCAGTAATTTCTTCAATATTAGCTTACAAATTATCCGTCACACTGTCGCGTCAATTGTGCTCGTTGGTGCGAGAGATAATGCAACAAAAATACATTTGACTGATCAGTCAGTCAAATGTATATACACCCCATGACCGATAAACGAGACAAGATATTTGAGGCGGCGATTACGCTGTTTGCGGCGGACGGGTTCTGGAAGACTTCGACGGCGCGGATTGCCAAAGAGGCCGGGGTTGCCAATGGCACCTTGTTTAACTGTTTTGGCAGCAAGGATGTGCTGATTGATGAGATTTATGCCGGGCTTAAGGGTGAGCTGTTTGCCGCCATTTCGACGGACATGCCGATGGTCAGTGATTTAGAGGTCCGACTTTTTCATGTCTGGTCCGCCGTTGTTACCTGGGCGCTTGAGCATGATGTGCGCTGGCGGCTGATGGAGCAATTGAGGGCGTCCGAGCTAGTCAGCAGTGAAGTTCGATCAACCGTGGCCGAAGGGTTTCAGCCATTTCACCAGATGATTGAACAGGGGCTGGCGGATAAAGACCTGGCTCCGTTGCCGGTCCAGTATCACATTGAAGTTTTGACCGGGCAGGTTATGGCGCTGGTGACGTATTTGTCGGCTGATTTAGAGACTGGACCTAAATCTGGGCCTAAAACTGGGCAGGACCGCACAGCGATGATCGCGGCTGGGTTTGAGTGTTACTGGGACGGGGTTTGTTTTAAGGGCTGAGGTTCTTTTATTTGATTTAAATTTGACTGATCAGTCAGTCTAAATGATTTTGACACGTATACTACGATGGAGAACAAGACGATGACACATACGACGGATTCAATTGAGCGGATATCGTGCCTTGGGTTTTGGGTGGCGGGCATTACGCGGGGCAGAACGAAGGCGGTGGCTGTCGGTACGGCCCTTGTTTCAGTTGGGGCGTCGATCGTGCTGGCCGGAGCGGCGCTGGTGACGGGGCCGCAGTTTGGCCGGGTGCCGTTGGACGGGGCCGATACGGCGTTGCAAACCCGGATGGCAGGGTCCCCAAATTATTCCGGTGCGGCGTTCAAGAATATGGTGACGCTCGATAAACCGGCGCAGGGCGGATCCCTGTGGCGGGCCCTTTATGAGTGGTTTGCCGGGCGGTCGGGCCGGGCGCCAAAAGGCGAGATGCCGGTCGAGCGTCTCAGTGATGTGCGTGTTGGCGACGGGCGCAGCCATGTGACCTGGATGGGGCATTCAACTCTATTGATCGAGATAGATGGTAAACTGGTGATGACCGATCCGGTGTTCTCTGATCATGCATCGCCTTATGGCTGGTTGCCGCCGAAAAGTTTTTATAAGGCCCTGCCGGTCTCCTTAAGCGATATTGATTTTATCGATGTGGTGCTGATCTCCCATGATCATTACGACCATCTTGATCACAAAACCATGACAGCGCTGTCAGGTAAAGTCGGGACCTTTGTTGTGCCGCTTGGGGTTGGCGCGCACCTGACCTATTGGGGCATTGATAAGAGCCGGATTGTTGAGCTCGATTGGTGGCAGGATACCACCGTTGGCCCCCTCACCCTGACGGCGACGCCGGCGCAGCATTTTTCTGGGCGCACACTGACCGGCGGTAACGAGAGCCTGTGGGCCGGCTGGGCCATTAAGGGCTCGAACGAGAACCTCTTTTTCAGTGGCGACAGCGCTTATTTTCCGGGGTTTAAGGAGATCGGCAATCGCCTCGGGCCGTTTGACCTGACGATGGTTGAATGCGGCGCGTATAATGAAGCCTGGAGCACGGTTCACATGTTCCCTGAACAGACGGCGCTGGCGCACCGCGATTTGAACGGGCGGGTTTTAATGCCGGTTCACTGGGGGCGGTTTGATCTGGCCCTGCACCCGTGGACCGAACCGGTTGAACGGTTGTCCCTGGCGGCGCTCAAACAGGGCATCGAGCTGACCCAACCGCGTATTGGCGAGCGGTTTGCGCTCGGCGGTAAATTACCCAAAACCAAGTGGTGGCGGACGATGCAGAGCGCCAGCGCGGAGAGCGCAGACGATGCCAGAACGGTGAGCCTGCCGTCACCGCAATAACCATCGGTTGTTGATGGGCCATCACTTCGCCGGGAACGCGCCGTAAGGCATGGCGGCGACATATTCTGAAACATTTCGAAACGCAATTTTCCAGGATCAGTTGGTATACCGTTCCCTACCAACTAAGGGAATTTTGATTTTGATACGACTGTTTGTAATTGCGGCACTGCTGCTGGTTTTGATGGGCCAAATTACGGCTGCCCATGCCGGGTTTAATGAGGGCCTTAAAGCCTATAACGCGTCTGATTTCAGGGGCGCGCTGCGCCAGTTTATGCCGCTCGCCAAAGGCGGTAATGGCCGGGCGCAGATGTTGGTCGGGACGATGTATCTCGATGGCCGCGGGGTTCGAAAAAACCAAACGGCGGCGTATAAATGGATCCTCCGGGCCGCTGACCAGGGGCAGTTTCAGGCGCAAAGTTATGTTGCATACCTATACGAGAAAGGCCTTGGCACCAAAACTGATTCGACCCGCGCCCATATGTGGCTGGGCATCGCCGAGCAGCGCGGCGACCTGATCGCCGGGCTCAACCGGGCGCGTATTGCCGAAAAATTATCCGCCAGCCAGCTTGAAACGGCAAAACATCTGGCCCGCGACTGGATCAAAAAACACTGACCACCCCCGGCGGCGCACGGCGCTAAGGGTGGGTAACATGGGCAGAATATAAGTCGTATAAGATGGAGAACAGGGTATGAACTCATTAGACAAATTTATTGCCGCGGCCTTGTTTGTATTGCTGGTCGCTGTTGTCGGCGGCATGGCCTACCTCAACACGTTATAGGGTATCGCTGGGTAATCAATATGATGCACTGGGACCACTCGGGGGCTGCTTTGGCAGCGTATTTATTCACACCCTTTAACACCGCTGTAATCGTGCTGCAAAATCGTTCGTGCATATTCCTATAGTCAGCGGTGTTAGATGATATTTTCTTGGGGTAAGGGACCCGGCAGATGCACTCTTTTTCAGCTCCGGGCCATGAGTACGCGGCGGCAACACTGAGTGCACAATCACAGATCCTGACCCGCCAGATGCCAGAGGGCGGTATCACCTTGTCCGGGGATCCATTTATTGTCGGGCGCACAGCGCCGGGCGCGGGCATTCCAAAAAAAGTCCGGGCGCAGTTACATGATTACGACGGTCTGTGGCGTGACCATGGCGAACCGAGCGCCAATTTTATATCGCCGACAGCACATCTTGCTGTGCTTGATGACAAACCGTATCGTATGTCGCGGTTTCATTTTCTGATCCAGCAGATGCCGGATGGCGGGTATATACTGCGTGATTTGTGCAGCAGTATCGGCACTTATGTGAACGAACAATTGTTCGGCGAGAGTTTCGGCAGTTATTTTGCCCGGCTTAATCCTGGTGACAATACCATCAGCATCGGCAAAGGCGATACGCCGTTCCGATTCAAACTGACGATAGACCCCAAATAGTCACAATATGATCACGGCATAATTACAGCATAATTAGGCCCCCCTTCCCCTGCTCTGCCTGATCTGGCACACTTCCTTAGGTACACTTCGGTACAGGGGCTCTAACCAATCCCAGCGGGAGAACAGAGATGATCAGTGCACCTTTATTAACAGGGTTTGTCGCCGCCGCGCTGGTGGTTCTTGTTCTGCCCGGACCGGGAGTTTTATATGTTGTTGCGCGCAGCGCGGCTGGGGGCAACCGGGCTGGATTATGCTCCGCCCTTGGTCTGTCTCTTGGCGCCTTGTTTCATGTTGCCGCAGCGGCCGCCGGGCCTGTCGGCTATATTGCTCAGCTCAGCGGCGGCCTTCGCGGCTGTTAAATTTGTCGGCGCAGGGTACCTGATTTATCTTGGGGTCCGGGTAATACGGGCGAAAAACCCGGCGTTAACGCTAAAACACGCGGCCCCGGCACCGCTGCCCCGACTGATTATCGACGGTATGATCATCAGCCTGTTTAACCCGAAAATCGCCATATTTTTCCTCGCCTTCCTGCCGCAGTTCGTTGACCCATCCGCTGGGTCGGGGGCTGGATCGGTGGCTGGATCGGTCACGCTTCAGGTGCTGTGGTTAGGCCTGATTTACTGCGGCCTCGCATTTTTAACCGACAGCGGTTATGCCCTGCTGGCAGGACGGGTCAAACGTTTGATAACCGGGCGCTCATACGCACAGAAACTATTTGCCGGGCCGCTGCCGCGTTACGGCGTTGGCGGCGTCTACATCGGGCTCGGCATCAACGCGGCGCTGACCGATTTAAGTGCGGTTGGGCGGCAACGCTAATCCAGGCATTGGAGAATTTACAATTCTACATTAGACTGGTTACAGAAACAGATGGTGGGGTTGGTGATGCGATATCTCTCGATGTTTTCTGTGTTTTCTGTAGCCCTGTCGGTGGCAGCGGCGTCTGCAACAACGTATGCAACTCCGGCCCAGGCCGACGCGGTGATCAGCGGGCCGGCCTGCATCCTCGACGGCAACTCAATTCAGGTTGGCGGCAAAATCAAGGACGGCGCTTGCTGGGGCGGCATTAATGTCCGCCTGCACGGCAGTATCGCCCCCGCCCTGAAAGACACCTGCCCACGCGCAAACGGCAGCCGATGGGACTGCGGCGAAGTTGCCAAGGGGGCGTTGTCGACCATGATTCGCATGAGCAGCGTCACCTGTTATCACGTCGATGGTGAGTTCGACGCCAATATGCCGGTTACCACCTGCCTGTCAGGACATCAGGACCTGGCCCTCGCCATGGTCGAAAAATGTATGGCTAAAGCCCTGCACGACCAGAGCAACCGATACGCGCTGGAAGAACAGGACGCGAAAGCGGGTCGCCGCGGCCTGTGGCAATAGGCTGGCAGTACCGCTTTTTATAATAACTGAGGATTATTTTTTACCGCCGCGTTTTTTGCGTCGGTCGTCACTGCGTTTATTTTTGCCGTCGAGCTTAACATCACTATCGCGTGCCGGTCCGGTCCGCTTTTCATCATCGATGTTTTCCTTAACAACCCCGCTGTCGATCAGTTTGTGCAGCATACTTTCCATATTGGAGAAAGTTTTAAGAAATGCCTGCGGGGTCATCACCATCTGTTCCTTGGCAAACACCTTGGCATGCCCGGTATCATCTTTTTCCGACAGTGAGAGTGTGCCAAATTCGATCCGTACCATGCCGTTATTGAGGCCAATATTGATCACCCCATCCGTAAAAATCACCCGGTTCATTTTTAGTCTCCTTGATAACGGCAGTGTTGATGTACAGTAAACCATCATCAAACGGCGATTGCCGGGAAATGTCAAAGAGGCAAATTTATGAACACGGCGGCGACGTTGAGTAGCGGTTTAAACGTACCGCAATTTTTCTACGGCACGGCGTGGAAAGAAGAGCGCACAGAGACTCTGGTCCGCTCCGCGCTCAGTGCCGGGTTTCGCGCCATCGACACAGCCAATCAGCGCAAACATTATCATGAGGCGGCGGTTGGCCAGGCCCTTAAGGCGGCTTATATCTCCGGCGAGATTTGCCGTGGTGATGTGTTTCTTCAGACCAAGTTCACCCATAGGCGCGGCCAGGACCACCGCTTGCCATATGATCCCAAGGCATCAATCGATGATCAGGTCTGGCAGTCTGCTGAAAGCTCGCTTGCCCATCTGCACACCGATATCATCGACAGTTTTGTCCTGCATGGTCCATCGGTGAAGAGCGGACTGCACCAGAACGACTGGGACGCGTGGCGGGCAATGGAGGCGCTTCATGCCGCCGGTACGGTTCGTTATCTGGGCATCAGCAATGTCTCACTTGAACAACTCACCCTGCTCTGTGATGGCGCCCATATCCGGCCCCGGTTTGTCCAGAACCGATGTTATGCCAACAAAAAATGGGATAAATACATTCGCGATTTTTGCACGACGAACGGTATTACCTACCAGGGGTTTTCCCTGCTAACGGCGAACAGGGCAATCTTTCGGCACCCGCACCTCGACCAAATTTCCCGGCGTCACGGCATGTCGGCCAGCCAGACAATATTCCGTTTCGCCCTCGATTGCGGCATGATTCCGTTGACCGGAACATCCAGCGTAGACCATATGAAACACGATTTGTTGGCGGATGATTTTAAGCTGACAGAAGCCGACATTAATTCATTGGAAAACTTGGCGGTTCAACAATAACCCCAATAATTTATGGACGGGCACATGTCTTAGGCGCGCGCGCCATGTCTTGGGCGCTGCCTCATGTCTTAATCGCCACTCTCGGCCTATTGTCCTCTCACCACCTCGGCTTTACCGTCCAGATGCCAGACTTTGGATACGATTTTCCAACCCTCCGGTCCTTTAACAAATGAAAGATGATCAACAAATATAGTGTCATGGGCTTGCAGGCGCAGTTTAACAACGGCGCAGAGGGCGGACAAAAAATCGATCGTGATCACCTCATCGCGCCTTACTTGGGAAATACTGGCCGGAGACGGCCTGCTCGCAACATCAGCCCTGAAACTGGCGATCGGGTCGACAAAAATTTCACCCTCATCAGCATCAAAAAGGCTCGACTGCTCATGAAAAATGGCATCCAGCTTATCGACGTCGCAATAATATATGGCATCCAGATAAACTGAAATGGCATCCGATAGTTCGTTGATCTGTCTCATGGTCACGCCTCGTGTTTGTTGTCAAAATTAAACTAACGTCTATATACTGCCAACACCCAAACCCCGCCATATGGGGTGATGCCAAATATGATGGAAAACATGCCAAAACGATCTGACCAATCAGAACCCCCTTCTCACCACCCTACTCATCGCCGTGTTGCCGCGCTTGTTTACGGTGGTCTGTGTACATTTGAGTTTGGTATCGTATCCGAAATATTTAGTTTGCACCGGCCCGAGATTAAGGGAGCGTGGTATACGTTCCAGCCGGTCGCACTGGAAAAAGGCCCCCTTCTGGCCGCTGGCGGCCTGGCGTTTTCAGCGCCGGGATCGATAGAAGATCTTGAGCGTGCAGACACCATAATTGTTCCCGGCTGGCGCGGGAAAGATGACGCAGTTCCCGCACCCATATGCCGTGCACTGCAGGCTGCGCACGGACGCGGGGCGCGCATCGTCTCGATCTGTTCGGGCGTTTATGTTTTGGCGGCGGCGGGTTTGCTTGCCGGGCGCACGGTCACCACGCACTGGAAATATATGCAGGATTTTGCCAATAAATACCCGGATATCGGCCTCGAACCGGATCACCTTTATATCGACGATGACGACATCATGACATCGGCCGGCAGTTCTGCCGGCATTGATTTATGCCTGCATATTGTCAGAAAAGACTTCGGCGCGAAAATCGCCAACTCGGTCGCCCGGCGCCTGGTGATGCACGCCCACCGGCAAGGTGGGCAAACACAATATATTGAACAACCGGTACCGGATGAGAGCGAAGCCCACCGCCTGTCATCAACCTTGGATCACATCCGCTCTAACCTCGGCGAAGACCACAGCGTCTCTTCTCTCGCCAGCTTGTCCGGCATGAGCACGCGTTCGTTCCAGAGAAAATTTTCGACCCTCACCGGAATGCCGGTCGGGCGCTGGGTTCGGCAGGAACGCCTTATGCGCGCCCGTACCCTCCTGGAAACATCACAGGCATCGATTGATGACGTCGCCAGAGCCGTTGGTGTCTCCACTGTCGAGGGCCTGCGTTACCACTTTCGCACCCAATTCGGCGTCAGTCCGGGCCAATACCGAAAACGATTTGCACTCTAGAGCGTTTCCGGCGATTTTTGCATCGCCGAAAACACGCCAACACATTGATATTAGTGTCGCTGCATAATAAAGGTGTTCACAGTGCGGATGTGGATATGACCCTGCGGAAGATTTAATGAAAACCGGACGCAAGGAGAGTTTGATCGCGCATAAGTTCGCCTGGCATAATCTTGGTTTTTCAATCCGCGTTCGCGGATAAATACAGATGAGTACGTAAACATGCCACAACTCCACTATTTCCGAGGCCGTGGGCGCGCAGAGACAACGCGGTGGATGCTCGCCGTTAACCAGATAACGTTTGAGAATATACCGATCGCCTCGCCGCGGGCACTCGCCGCCTTGCGGGCGGCAGGCAAACTACCATTCGATCAGATGCCGCTCCTAGAGATCGACGGCCTCAACCTAAGCCAATCGTCTGCGATGATCCGCTACCTGGCACGCCGCGGCGGGTTTTATGGCGAAACTGAAACAGACGCGGTCTGGTGCGACATGATCGCTGGAGCAGTCGCCGACTTTGTTGAAACAGCATTACAAGCAGCGTTTCAACCAACGAAAGATGTCGCGCTGGCGGCCTTACGCAGCCGATTTGAGAAATTCGGACCCAGGTTCGAAGCGCGATTGGCTGAGAATGGATCGGGTTTCAGTGTTGGTGGGAGCTTAACCTTCGCCGATGTCGTGCTCGTTGAAGCACTGACGTCATATCTCGAATGGTTGCCGGGTATACTAGCAGACACCCCCCACCTGGCTGCTTTGCAGGAGAGCGTTCTAAGGGCTCCGGGTATCGTCCAGTATCTGCAGTCGGCACAGCGCTATCCGGTGACAAACACCGATTATGTTATTGATGTCGCCCAGGTCCTGCAGCGTGCACTGCCATCCCATTTTCCCGACCAGAACAGATTTGTTTCCGTGCCATAATTTGCGGCAGCTCAGTGCCCCCAACCGAGCGTTTGCACGGCATCATGACAATCGGCTCTGATCAAAGGCGTTAAACAAAAATCAACGCGAGGCCGAAAATCTTGAGCCTGATGCAGCGCTGGTTTGCGTTTAATAACGCACTAAAGATGGAGACTCCTTTCCGCATAATATTGGCCAAATTAGATTGAAAATTGGAACCTGACCTAAGATTTACCGCTGCCACCCTAGGGGGTGTTCACAATCAGGGGATTCCCAAATCGCTGGAAATGTGATTCAAGACTGGTTTTGGGAGATCAGACTTGAACA
>WASW01003711.1_pt1 | contig 22700 bp, 24 predicted proteins | sample 5698521 | NCBI WGS metagenome assembly WASW01 (sample SAMN11175560, study PRJNA528189) | sponge metagenome | isolation source: marine sponge | host: Leucetta | place: Antarctica: Western Antarctic Peninsula, King George Island | collected 2013-01
CCCTGGTTTCTTCACCACCGCTGGTTTTTTGAATTAAAAGACACTGAGACCCCCGCCACTCAGTGCATCTGGTCTTTCTCCCGAAGTATATTTTTTCCGAAACTGCCCAGAAAGCATAATCCACATAATCAGAGGGAGCGCGAGCATCAACAAACGCTCGTATCGCGCCTTAACTTGCTGAATAATAGTTTGAATTAGAGACCTACAATGTTCTATCATATCTTCATCTCTCTTCACGGGGACAACCCTTGGCAATCAGACAACCGTTATTGATTATTCTGACAATTCAATGCAACCACATTACGCACTATTTGGAGGAAGCTTTAACCCGATCCACCGTGGCCATGTTGCGGTAGTCAGGCAATTGCTCGAACTGGAAATCAATAAGATTATTGTGCTCCCTACCAGCCGGTCTCCTTTTAAACAACAACAACCATTGTTGCCGAATGAGTTGCGCATGGAAATGGCGCATCGTACTTTTCAGGATTGGGACAGAGTCATCATTTCTGATTTTGAAATCAAAACCCACCAGGTTCAATATACTTATCATACTCTGAAACATTTTTATATTCAATATCCTGAGGTCATTTGGCATCTTGTGATCGGTTGGGACGCATACCAGGATTTTCCTAAATGGAGAGAAGCACAACAAATCATCAAGACCACTTCTCTCTGGATTGCGCAACGTTCAGACCTTTTCCCCTTGGAAAAAAACGCCTTGCCCGAACTTATCCTCGTTCCTCCCTTGACCGAATGGTTTGACGGCATTGTTTGGGATCCGCAACAACAAGCCGCCTCCTATCAGGGACGCGAAGTGATTCGCTATCTTGATTTTGAAACGCCCCCGATTTCTTCGACGGCAATTCGTTCTGGGCAGGCCAGTCTAGACTGGCTTCCCTCCGATGCCCGTTCTTTGTATCTCGAATACCTCAACAATCACTGAGAAACAACAGGAAATATACGAAAAATATTGAAACATTTTTCCCTTCGATTTACACTGGCACGTGAAATGGCTTTAATCAAATCAAGAAAGAGGGGTCTATGAAACAACAAGAGGATTGGGCTGAGTTACGTTTGGAAAGTGGCTGGGAGGAGATGATTTTGGAATATGCCATCGATACTTTCCCCTACAAAGATGCCTTTGAATATCTGCCAGGGTATCAAGGCGATGAACGAGAATTTTTAACAGATTTGGTGGATTCGGGGGTCTTAAAAATTGGATTTTACTTTGAAGAAATGCAAGAAGATCTGACGATTTTCTACTTTCTTCAAGTCTATGATGAAACCTATCTTGTCTTAGGCCTGGATGCTGAAATACAAGTAGAAATTTTTCCTGATGATGATGGAATTTTTCAAATAGATGAAGAACAATATATGGATTTGTATCAGGTTTACCTCAATTGAGTTGTCTTTTCAAAGAGATCAATCGTTTTAGAATATTATTCTTTGCTGCTGAAGTCATCAATGACAAATTCCGAGAAAACAGCAGCATGATCCGAGGGTTTCGGTTGCCCACGCGTTTCGGTATCAATTTCACATGAGCGGCAGGAAGGTAAAAAGGAAGCGGATGCCCAGATATGATCGATCCGCATTCCCTCATTTCTTTCAAACCCTCTTGTCCGAAAATCCCAAAAAGTGTATCGCTCCTTTTCCACATGAAAATTTCGAAACACATCTGCCAATTTCCAATTTTTCAATTGATCCAAAAATTGATGTTCTTTGGGATGAAAACTGACCTGTTGCGCCATTCTTTCGGGATTGAAAACATCTCGCTCATCAGGGGCGATATTGTAATCCCCGACCATTAAAAAAGGCGTGTCCGGGTCATAATTCTGTTCCAATTCTTGGAATAATTCTTGGAGAAATTCCAGTTTGTAAGCGAATTTTAGAGAATCAATGGAGTCCCCCTGAGGCACATAAACGTTGAGAATCCAAACCCCAAGGATCTGGACGGCAATCAAGCGTTTATGATCAGAGTCGTAGCCATTGGAAAATCCATATTTGACTTTGTCGATGGGATGCTTGGAAAGAATCGCAACGCCATTGTAAGATTTTTGCCCTAAATAAACCACCTGATAGCCGGCCAGCGCCAATTCCTGCATCGGAAATAGGGCATCTTCCACTTTGGTTTCCTGAAGGCAGACAATGTCAGGGCGATGTTCTTCCAACCAGGACAATAGCAAAGGCATCCGCGCCCGCAGGGAATTCAGGTTCCAGGTCGCAATTTTAAAAAGTTGCTCTTGCTCAGTCGCGTCTACTAAATGTAAACAATCGCTTGGCAGAAAACAGGCACGATTGGTATAAAAAACCGATTCAACTTCCAGAGAAGAGTCGCCCCAATCTCGTTTGACGCTCAAACGGTTTGATCGCCAAAGCGCATAGAGTTCTTCCAACACAGGGTTTAAATCGTTTCCAAGCGCCTGTCTCAACTCAGAAATGCGGATCGTGTTGGCTAATTTTTGAAGAAGTTCGGATTGTTCGGTGGGCATGAGATTTATTGAGATTGTTCGTCTTGTTCCAGTTTTACCAAAAGGTCGGTCACAGACCGTTTTAGTTGGCTTCGTTTTTTCAAATTGGCTCTATTTGCACGGCTTTTTCGATCTCGCTGCAATTTAGTTTTCTTTTTAGGAGACATCTTTGATTCCTTAATTGAATGAATAATGATTGAATAACAACCTTTTAAAACTACCAGACCCCTCACACTATTTCCAGTCCTATTTGCTTATGAATTTCCTTCATGTTAATTTGTTGTTAGGTTTATTGCTCCTTCCCGGCATGCTCGGCTTGCATGTTTATGCACAACGTCAAAAAAAACGACTGTTGCGTGAATTTGTGGGCGAACCCCTCTGGGATCGTTTAGTCGCACTGCCCAGTATCTTCAACAGACGGGTGAAACTTTTGCTATTGCTGGGAGGAATGGCTCTAGGAATCACGGCATTGGCCCAACCACGCTGGGGATTTCAATGGGAAGAAGTTCCAAACCACGGCGTTGATATCATGGTGGCGCTTGATGTTTCACGAAGTATGTTAGCTCAAGACATCCGCCCCAATCGTCTCACGCGGGCAAAACGTGAAATCACCGATCTGCTGAATTTAGTCGAAGGGGATCGCGTCGGATTGGTGGCTTTTGCTGGAGCAAGTTTTCTGCAAAGCCCATTGACGGTGGACTATCGTGCCATTGAACTTTTTTTAGAAGGATTGGATACCGATTTGATTTCTGTCCAAGGGACGGCCATTGGACATGCGTTGCAAACTTCGATTCAAACATTCTCCAATACCCCTCGTGACGCGAGAGCTGTGATTTTGATCACAGATGGGGAAGACCACTCCGGAAATCTCGATGGCATTGCTGATATGGCTGTCAAAGCGGGAGTGAAGCTCTTTATTTTAGGAATCGGCCACCCTGAAGGAGCACCGATTCCAAATGCGAATGGAGGGTTTACTAAACATGAAGGCGAATTGGTCTTGAGCAAACTGAATGAAGCGGCTTTGCAAAAGCTCGCTTTAGCAACAGAAGGGAGTTATGTTCAATCAATTACAGGCGATTTGGATCTGGAAAAAATTTACTTTCAAGATATTCGAGGCAGTTTAGTTTCTAAAGAACTGCAATCGACTCGACGCCAATTATGGAATGAACAATTCCAATGGTTCGTGTTGGTGGTCCTGCTTTGCTGGATGATTGAACCGTTGCTCTCCAGTCGAGTCTTGCCGCAGAATGAGGCTTCCCAATCACAAAACTATTGAGATTCTGATGGATTCCCCAGAAAAGAAAAAAAAAGAAGAGGATGCCCGCGATATCCAACTCGAAAAGCTACTTGAGATGCAATTCAAAGCTCGGCTGATTTTAGGGGGATGCACGATGGAAATTGGAGACGTGCTCCGCCTGGGACAGGGTGCGGTGATAGAATTGGATACTCAGATCACTGATTCTTTGCAGGTCTGGGTCAACGAAAAACCGGTAGCGAGAGCAGAGACCGTCGTGATCAATGAGCGATTCGGAGCAAAAATCACCGAAATTGCTTCAAAAGAAGACCGACTCAAAGAGATGGCGGATGGCGACTGACCGAGGTATTTTTGTGAACATCTTATTGATCCAATTACGCCGAATTGGAGATGTTTTAATGACCACTCCGTCGATTCGAGCCTTGCGCCAAGCCTACCCTGAAGCTCAAATCACTTTCATCACAGAACCCCCTTCAGATCAGGTTTTAGAACACAATTCATTGCTCGATGAAGTGCTTTTATTTCAAAGGAAACCTTCATTGAGGAAGTATCTCAAATTTCTATGGGAAGTCCGCCAGAGGCGATTTGACTTGGTAATTGATTTTTTCAGCAACCCGCGAAGTGCTCAAATCAGCTGGTTCAGCGGGGCGACTCGTCGAGTCGGTTTTGATTTTCCTGGAAGAGGCTTTTATTATACGGATCGGATTGCTTTAGAAGGAGAAAAATACGCGGCAGAGCACAAATCGTTATTATTGAAAGCACTTGGCATTGACACCGATTCTTGGGCTTTGGATTTTTTCATCAGTGCGGCAGATCGCCAGTATGCCAATCAGCTTTTCCAGCAAATGGAACTCACGCAAAACGATTTTGTCGTTTCGATTTCCCCTGTCTCCCGCCAACCCTACAAAGTGTGGCCCGCTCCTCGCTTTGCGCAAATCGCTGATGAGTTGATCGAGGAATTTGAGGCTAAAATTTTGTTCATTTACGGACCTGGAGAAGCGCATTTTGTCGATCAAGTGCGTCAACAGATGCGTCACACGGCCCTCCCTGATTATGAAACGCCCTCACTCACTCAAACCAAAGCGCTTTTTGAAAAAGTCGATTTGCATATTGGCAACGACAATGGCCCCGGCCATTTTGCGATTTCTGCTGGAATCCCGACCGTCACCATTTTTGGCAAACCGAAAGCCATCAACTGGACTCCGCCCCAGCAAAATCGCAATCTCGCAATAGAATATGATCCGGGTTGTAAAAACCAATGCACGTACCCGCAATGTGATCATTTGAATTGTATCAATGAAATCCAACCGGAAGCAGTCAAACAAACGGTGCTTCACCTGATTGACCAATTTCAACTAAAAAAAACTCATGTATGATGTGAAAAATTTGCTGCAACAACAGCTCGATCAAGTCAAATTATGGCATCAGGAACCCTTTGTCTCATCAGATAAACTTGAAGTAGAAGACTTCGAGTCAGAAGAAAAATACTATCAAGCACAGGTTTCCCTTCAGCATCACAGCAATTTTAAATTGTGGCATCAGGAAGACTTGGCACGCGATCAAGAAGCCACGGATCAACAAATCGCGACGGTCAAACGGGCGATTGACCAATTGAACCAGCAACGCAATAACCAGATTGAAAAACTAGATGAACAGATCCTGATTTACCTTCAGTCACATAAAATAAAACAACAGGCGGATGCCCCGATGAATAGTGAAACGCCGGGAAGTATCACTGATCGGCTTTCCATCAATGCGCTGAAAATCTACCACATGCACGAAGAAAGCATTCGAGCAAACGCCAAGGAAGAACACCGCCAAAGTTGCTGTTTGAAATTAGAGATCCTTCAGGAACAACGCCAAGACCTGGGGAGATGTTTAGAAGTTTTAATGGATGATTTGATTTGTGGAAAAAAATATTTAAAGGTTTACCGCGAATTGAAAATGTATAACGACCCGACCCTCAATCCCGTACTTTATAAAAAAAATAGATGATCCGAGACGATGAAGCCTTGATGAAACGGGCGATTGAATTGGGCAAACAGGCGCTTGGCACGACAGAGGATAATCCTGCGGTTGGTTGTGTGATTGCCCACAATGGAAAAATTCTGGGAGAAGGATGGACACAACCTCCAGGAGGGCCTCACGCCGAAATCAGTGCTTTCCTTGACGCGGAAGAAAAACAGTATTCAGTTGAAGGAGCCACATTGTATTCCACGGTGGAGCCTTGCACATTTTTTGGCCGCACTCCTCCCTGCACAAATGCGATCATTCAAAAACAAATTCAACGGGTCGTTATTGGGATTCGTGATCCGCATCCCCAAGTCCAGGGAGAAGGCATTCGCCGCTTACAAGAAGCAGGGATCCTCGTCACTGAAAATATTTGCCAATCCCTGGTTGAAGATTATTTGATTGAGTGGCTCCGCAGCTATCCCCTTTTTCAGATCGAACCTTGATCAAATTTTAGCCGAGGAAAAAATGCGCTATGCTCTGGAAAACAAAGGGGGTCTGGCGTTTTTTGGAGGGTTGATCCTATTTCAGGAATTCTTGCGATAAGCAAAAGATTGTTCATACCGACCACGGATATAATCCCCGCAGGTTACGGGCGGATAACGGGGTTCTTCCTCATTTGCGGTGATCGGTTCGATAGCCGTATCCCAATTGGGATCGACAAAAACAGGCACTGAAAAGCGTTCTTTGCCCGATGCGTTGATGACACGGTGGGGGTTGGAAAGAAATTTGTCGTTGCTCCAGCGATGCAACAAATCTCCGACATTCACAACAAGGGTTCCTGGCAACGGGTGGGCGGTGACCCAAGTGCCATCACGATGTTGAACTTGAAGCCCGCCAACGTGATCCTGGCAAAGCAAAGTCAGACAGCCATAATCGGTATGGGGGCCAACACCAAATTGTTCATCCCCGAAAGTTGGAGGTTGGGGAGGGTAGTAGATGAGCCCCCCTCGTGTAACCGGTTTGGAAAAGCACTTTGTGAAATGATCATGAGATAAATCCAGACTCGCCGCAAAGGCACGCAACAGCTTTTTGCCAAGTTCGTTGGTTGCCTCAAAATAGGCATTGAGGACTCTTTTCAGTGCTGGCATGAAATCTGGCCAACGGTTCGGCGCAATCAACCCTCGACTCGGCTCAATGTCAGGGTCATCACTCCTCACATCAAGCCCCCAGACAAAACTTTCTTTCATGTCAACGGTTTTGACACCCGGCATGGTGGCCTCTCCCATCGCAATATAACCGCGATGGTATCCTTGCACTTTCACTTGGGTTCTTTGTTCGATGGGGGTCTGGTAGAATTCATGTCCGACAGCAAAGACTTGATCGATCAATGTTTGAGCAATCCCGTGGTTTTTCACATAGAAAAAACCCACATTTTCCACGGTTTCCAATAATTCATTCCCGACCAACCGCTCCCCCTCGGCTCCCGTGGCTAGAGGGGTGAGATCAATCACAGGAATCTCTGATTTTTCAAAAATCCGTGCTTCCGCGTATTTCATAAATCAAATCCTTAGTTAATCTACCGGTCCAAAGCTTTTTGGAGGGCGCGCAAAAAATCGCTTTACCAGCGGTTGAAGCTCTTCCAATGGGACATTGGCCTTATTGGCATTGACCGTCGGAATGTCATATTTCCGAACAAATTCCGCCGTCCAATCAAAGTATTCATGCCCCTGCCAGCGCTCGCGAATGTTATAATCCAACCCCTCAGCCGTCAGGTGAACCTGTTGGAAATACATATGCCGTTGGAGCATCCAATAATTCTTTTCAGAAATATAAGGACGCAGCATTTCAGCGGAAAATTCTCCATGGGTTTCATTGTTTGTGATAAACCCCACATCATGAAACAAGGCCACCACGACCGTTTCTTCATCCTGGCCATCCTCCAGAGCCAAAGTCGCCGTTTGCAAACAATGTTCATAATTGTTGATTTGATAGCCAAAAGACGGCGTGTCCTTCTGCACCGCCAACATTTCCAAAGCCTGCTTTGCTTTTTCTTCAGCAAGATACAACGCACGCTGGCGATTTAGCAAATCCCAGTCCTCACTGGAAAATTCCGAAATGTCAGCGTGCTCTATATAAAACCACCCCTCCCCCAGAAGCGGGGAGCGTTCTCCTTTCTTGCGAGGATTTGTACAAGCATTTTCAAAAACGGGGCTGGAGCGTCCGTGAAGCATTTTTTGAACTTTCAAAGCATTAACCATGTTGCTCACCAGCCCGCATTTTCTTTTCCAAGCGTCTGACGAGATAAGAAACGATGATAATCAAGACCAGGTATTCTAAAACGAGAAATGAATAAATTTCAAGAGGTCGATATTCACTGACCACCAACTCATTGGCTCGCCTTGTCAATTCTGCCAAGCCAATCACGGAAATCAAAGAAGACATCTTCAACATATAGACAAATTGATTGCCAAGTGGTGGTAAAATCCGCCGAATCGCTTGTGGAAGAATGATGAAACGCATCTTATCAATGTAGCTCAAACCAATCGAATCTGCCGCTTCCACTTGACCTCGTGAAATAGATTGGATGCCACCACGAAAGATTTCTGCTTCAAAAGCACTGTCCGACAGCGCAAGCGCAAGCACTCCCGCCCAGAAGGTATTGATTGAAATTCCCAACACAACAGGCAGTCCATAATAAACCCAGAGAACCATGACCAGCATCGGGATCGCTCGGAAAAATTCGACATAGATTCTATTGCTCCAGCGGGCGATTTTATTATCAGAAATACCAAGCAAGGCAAACAACAATCCAATCAAAATGGAAATGATCATGGCCAAGATCGAGACAGAAACCGTGTCGCCCAACCCACTCATTAAAAAGCCTAAATTAACACGTCCGGATTCGGTGGCCGGAGAAATCACATACCACCCCCATTCGTTGCCCGTGCAACCGCCTAAAAGTAGAAAGATCGCAATAATAAATGCTCTGAAATGGTTCATCCGTGGTGCAATATTTGATCTAGAATTTGATCTAAAAATTGGCGAGTGCGTTCCTTTTTAGGCGAAACCGTTGTTCCCCTTTGAAAATCTTGCTAATCCCTTCTAACAAAAGCGGTATTCACGTTAGCAATCACCGCTCCACCCCTATCAATTTTCTTTTTAATTGTATAGACATTTTTTTTCAACAGCACTATCATTCTAGCGCAATAGCAATGGATTTTAATGATCACAATCACAGCTAAAACAGGAGGAATTGATGAAATTAACAAAACTCATTTTAGGGACAATTTTTACGATTTGTCTCGCTTTTAACGCATCGGCAGACGACTCTCGCCTGAAAAAGATTCTGGCAAGTGGCGAGTTGCGAGTCGGCACCACAGGGGATTGGAATCCAATGACGATGAAAGACCCTGCCACCAACAGCTATACGGGGTTTGACATCGACATGATGAAAGAATTGGCAAAAGATATGGGCGTGAAAGTGAAATTCGTGCCAACCGATTGGAAAACGCTGATCAATGGGGTGCTCGCTGACAAATATGACCTGACCGGCAGTGCATCGATCAGCATGGGACGCGCTAAAGTCGCTGGCTATTCCAATGCTTATTTTGAATTGGGAACGGTGCCCTTGGTGCTGAAAAAAAACCTCAGCAAATTCCAATCCTGGGAAGATCTGAATAAAGCCGGAGTCACCGTTGCCGCAACTTTAGGGACGACACAGGAACAACAAGTGAAAAACTTCTTCCCCAATGCGGAAAAGAAAATCATTGAAGCCCCTGCGCGTGATTTCCAGGAAGTGCTGGCAGGACGAGCAGACGGGCACATCACTTCTAACGTTGAAGCTGAGAAACTGGTAGAAAAATTTCCGCAACTCGCCATTGTCCCCGTTCAGGCGATGAAAGCTCGTACTCCGGTTGCGATGCTGATGGATCAAAATGATCACTCCTGGATCAATTTTGTAAACCATTGGGTGCGGTTGAAAACAACTCGTGGTTTCTTTGATCAATTGGCAGCTAAATGGAAATTGGCCACCCCTTGATTCATTCATCATCTTAAAAAGAGGCAGAGGGCATTCATCCCATGAAATTGAGTGAAAGCACATGGCGGGAAGTGGAGGCATACCTTGAAAAGTCCACCGGGCTTATCATTCCGATTGGTTCGACAGAGCAACATGGCCCCGTTGGATTGATTGGGACCGATGCCATCTGTGCGACTGCCATTGCGGAAGCTTCTGCTGAAATTTCAAACGCGCTCACGACGCCTGCCATTTGTTTCACCCCGGCTCAGTTCAATGAAACCTTCCCCGGCACTATCTCCATTTCTTCAACAACCTTAATGTATTTGGTTTCTGATATAGTGCGCTCCCTCTCGCGGCAGGGATTTCAGTATTTCTACTTTCTAAATGGTCATGGTGCCAACCTTGCTCCCCTCAAGGCAGTCTGCCATGACCTGACTGCCGAGTATAGCCGAAGGGAAACCACTGCAAAGATTCGCTTCCGCATTAGAAGCTGGTGGGATTATCCGCAAACCAATGCTCTGCGAGGACAATTGTTCGGTGCGGGAGAAGGATTGCATGGCACTCCCAGTGAAATTGCCATCACTCGTGCCTTGTTGCGGAACATAACCGCGCCACCTGAGATGAACGTCCCCCCTCCATTGACAGAGGCTTTCATGAAAAATCACGCTGGCGATTTCCATCTCGATGCAGAACACCATCGCCATCAATTCCCCGATGGGCGTGTTGGTTCCGATTCAGATTTAGGCACGGCAGAGCATGGGAAGCATTTCCTCGGAATTGCCTCCCAAGAGGCAACAGTCGATTACAACGACTTTCTCAACACTTGATCGTTAGGGGACTGATCGAAACTTTTATTACTTCTTGATGGGCCGGGCCGATTTACTCATTAAAAAAAAGTTTTCAGTAAAATACTCAAAAAAATTGAATTGGAGCAAACGATATGAGTGCATGGATCAAATTGATCGAAGACGAAGCCGCGACAGGTTTTCTCAAGGAAATGTACGACAAAGTACGCACCCCACACGGCACTGTCGACAATGTCATGCGTGCCCATTCCCTACGCCCACACACCATGAATGGGCATGTCGTGCTCTATCGCAGTGTTTTGCACAACCCGGACAACACGCTATCTTTCTGCTTCCTCGAAGTGATCGCTTCTTACACGAGCATCCTCAATAATTGCGAATACTCACTAGCTCACCATTTCACGAATGCCCGCCGCCTGATGAAAAATGAAGCGCGCGCGGATCGTGTCTTTGCCGCTCTGAAAGCGCATCGTCCTGAAGATGAATTTAGTGGTAAGGAATTGGCTCTGCTCCGCTATACAAAAAAACTCACCACGGAGGTTAGTTCCCTTGTGGAAACCGATATCGATTTGCTTCGTCAAGTTGGCTGCGAGGATGGTGAAATTCTAGAAGTGAACCAGGTCTGTGCCTATTTCAATTATTCAAATCGTCTTCTTAATGGTTTGGGAATCACGACCGAAGGCGATACTATCGGCTACTACAAATAATGATATTTTATGCAAGGAACCTCTCTTCCACTATCTTATGTGGGATTGTTTTCACGTTAAAACAGTCCCTCTTTTTTATTTATCTTTCAGTGACGCAAGGAAATTTTTGATAAAATAAGAAAAGGTTTTTTGCTGACCTTGCCACCAAATGGAACCAAGAGAAACCGGTTCATCGATTTATATTTGAAATCGATCTCCAGGGTTTGCCAATTGCACACAAGGGTGATGCGCAATCGCTTCCCGAATCGCATTACAATCTCTTACAGATAGGTGATAAAGGCGCATATCGGACAAATTCAATTCCTCAGCCATTCGCAAACAAGGTTCCACATAAAAATGAACAATATCCTCTTCTACTGAATAGCATTCTTGGAAACAAAGATCTGTATTCTTCATCAATTCTTTACTGGCAGCAGTAGCAACCCCATCTCCGCTATAAAAAAATGTAGAATTTTTGTGTTCTAATCTAATCGAAAAATTAGGAACGCTGTGAGACGTTTTGGCAAATTTTGCTGCAAATGGCCCGATTCTTAAAACCTCTTTGATATCGGACCATTCGATGGGAAAGGTCGTCGTTTCGCTAATTCCCCATAATGCCAATCGGATCAAATCCTCCAGGCGGTTTCTTCCTTGCCGTGTTGTGTAAATTTTTAAAGGTTTTTGCCGCCCTTGTCCCATCCACCAAATCAGCATAGGACCCAACCCGAAACAATGGTCCGGGTGGAGGTGGGTAAAATAAATGGCATCTATGATATCCGGTTCCGGATATTCTCTCCAAAGCAAGGGAGGCACGGTGGTACCGCAATCAATTAACAAATAGTAACCAGCTGCTTTAATCACGGAAGCCGAATTAGGCCGTTCCGGATCAAAGGCTTCTCCAACTCCTAAAACATGGATTTCTATCGACATCAGATTCCTATTTTTGAAAGAACATTGGCTCTGAAAGATTTATCAACCATCAGCATAAAAATAATCGAAGGAACCAACAAAATTAAAGCAGAAATAGAAGCAACCGGGTAATTGCCTCCCATACTGGATGAATAAAGCAAAAGTGGAAGGGTATTGATATCAGGAACGCCGACAAAAAAAGTTCCGGTAAATTCATCGAGAGATTCCAAAAACACAAATATAGAGATGGCAATCACTCCAGGCAATGCCTGGGGAACCGTGACAGTTATAAACGTATAAAGGGAGAGGCTCCCAGATTTCGTGCAGCTAACTCTAAGGAATGGTCCACAGAAGAAAACGCAGCAGTCGTAATCCAGACAGAATAGACAAGACCATGAACCGTATGCACCAGCACAACGCCGGTCATGGTGCCATTCAATCCCATTTCATAAAAAACTCTGGCAATATTCATGTAAACAGCCAAACTGGGAAAGGCTTGAGGCAAGAGAAACATGAGCATGATCAACCCACGTACAGGCAATGACCGCCTGGCTAAGGCATAACCTGCTGGTACAGAAATCAACAGACAAAGAACGACTGTCGCAAGAGCGATTGCCAGGCTGGTTCCTAACGCTTCCATAGCCCCGCCCCTGGGATGGAAGACAAGTTCCCAATATTTAAAACCATATTCGACCGGTAATTTATAAGGGAAATACCATCTCTCTGCAACGGCCCAAAAAAACAAATTCAACAAGGGGCCAAAGATGAGAAAAACCATCATTGTAAACAACAATGCAGTGCTGATGCGCTTCCAAAGGACATTCATATCGGCTTCCCTCCCTGCTGCATTCCTTTACGAAGGTAAATCCATGCCACTGTCCCTGTCAGAGCATAGGAAATGAAACCCAGAGCATTCGCAACTCCATAATCACCATAAGAGTTGATACGAAATGCCATGTCTGCTGTTAACATTGTAGGAGTCCCCGTCCCAATGATCAATGGAACGGAGAGGACAGACATCATCGTCACACAAGATAAAATCAAAGCAACTGTTAAGGTCGGAATGATCTGTGGTGTGATGATTTGTATCAGAATTCGAAAGCGAGATGCCCCTAAATTCCGAGCCGCCAAAATTCCACTTTGATCCAATGAAGCCATTGCTCTGCTTATGAGCAGTGCTGCAAAAGCAGTCTGTTTCCAAGTAAAGGTAAAAATGATCCCACGCCAATCCAGAAAACTAACAGTTTGCAGAGGATCTAGCAAACCAGCAGTCACCAAACTATTATTCATCAACCCGTTTTTGGCAAGAAAAGTGCGCATGCATTGGGCTGCTACAATAAAAGGAATGAAGAGAGGCCAGCGGTATAACCAACGCATGATCGCTACCAGTTTTGGATGACTGCATAAAGTGATGTATCCTCCGATGGAGAGTGAAAGCAACCCAATCAAGAGGGTCGAAACTCCGACGATAAAAATCGTAAACAACACATCGGCACTATAAAGTTCATAAGATTTGACAAAATTATCCAAGGTAATCGAACCATTTTTGGCTGTAAAAGCACTGACGAAGGAATATCCCAGAGGAAACAGGAATAAAACGATTATCAATAAGGAGGCAGGTAATAATAAAAGTAGAGTGAACCAACGTGATTCCGTCATATCTCAACTCCAAAGGCGAGGGAAAAAGGCAGGACAGATCCTGATAAAAAAAACAGGACCTGCCATCACCCTCAGAGATTAGGATCAGTTAGACACCTTTTTTTCGTAGGCTTCCTTGACATCATCAAAATAAGGAACAATGGGAAATGATTTTCCATATTTTGCCAAATCGTCAGGAGTCACATCAACAAATAGTTTTGACCAATCTGCTGAGGACAGATGCTGTTTCACATGAGGTGCATCAATTCCGGGATACCAGTTGAATTTTTTCACGATTCCCTCAGCCTGAATTTCCGGGCTAGTTGCCAGTTCAACGAATTCTAAGGCTAATTTTGTATTAGCAGCTTTCTTAGGAATCACATAATACATCGGTTGCCCAGGCATACCGGGAGAAATCAGTTTGAGTTTGAGGTTGGGAGGAATTTTTCCATCTGCCATCCAGGTATAAAACATATCAACCCAAACTGGCCCCATCACGATTTCTCCACGATTGAGCATATCCAGAGTTCCGGCGTTCCCTGGTGTGAAGCTGACATTTTGATTGAACTTTTTCAGTTTACTTAAAGCATCATTCCATTTGTTTTTCAAATTGGAATCATAAGGACCCTTCATCATTTTTTCTGCATCAGGAGTGTAGTTGTACATCCATCCGACAACAAAACTAACACCAGACATACCATTCTTGATGCCATTATAGCCAAACTGTTTTGGATGTTTTTCTGTCCATTTGACCAAATCTTCGTAGCTGGAAGGAAGATCTTTGACCAAATCGGAATTGTAAGCAATAGCGGTTTGGCTGTGGAACATAGGAAAAACATAACCATTGACATTCACTTAAATCCACCACAGTGGCACCCGATTTTTTTTGAGCTTCCAGTTTTTCAAATATTTTTTGAGAACCTGAATCACCAGCCCCGGTGCCAACGGTTTTCACCTTAACACCAGGATGAGACACCTCAAATTTAGGCGCTAGATAAAACCGCACATAATCGACCATATTTTGGCTACCGGCCGTGGCAACATTGAGGATCGTTTCAGCAGAGGAGGTTCCTAATGAAAAAAACATAGCATTGATGGCAAGGATTGCCAACAGCAGGATTTTTTTGAAGTTCATGATTGATTTCATAACGTTATCCTTTCATCGAAAGTTAAAACTATTGGACTCCCGGCCATATGGCCATTATCCCTCAAAGAGATGCAAATGATCCGGTTTGAGGAAAATTTCAACGGCTTCTCCAGTTTCTATACGAAATTCATGGTCAACCAGAAAAGTCAGGTCACCGATAGTGACAGCATGACGAAAAAACCCACCCGGATAGGAAACCTGTGTCACGATCCCTTTCATCAACAATCCTTCAGTGATTTCCGCATCAGCATCAATGAGCATTGCGGTTTCACTTCGGAAGTGAGCTTTGACGATTCCATCTTTTCTAAGAGCTTGCTGGACGTCTGTTTTTTTAATACGAGTTTGTTCATTATAAGGCCCCGCTTCGATAATCAAGAAAGTTCCATCTTCTTTTACCGTCAAATCCAAGGTATTATCCGCTCCAATAAATTGCGCAACAAACTCAGAATTTGGTTTGTTAAATACCTCTTCAGGGGATCCTTTCTGAGCAATCGTTCCCTGGTTATTAAAGACCACAAGTCGATCAGCCATGATCATGGCTTCTTCTCGATCATGAGTTACCATAATAGCAGTAAACCCCAGTTTTTTCTGTAAAGCCTTGATTTCATGGCGGACCATCTGACGGATTCGGGCATCTAAGTTAGAAAGCGGCTCATCCATCAATAACAACTTGGGGTCCACAGCCAGTGCTCTTCCCAAGGCAACCCGCTGGCGCTGCCCTCCTGAAAGCTGCGTTACCAGGCGATTGCCAAAATCATTCAGATTCAACAAATCCAAAATTTCAGCCACTCGCTTGGAAATCTGTTCTTTAGATTGCTTGCGTAACTTCAAACCATAGCTGATATTTTGTATTGCTGTCATATGAGGCCACAATGCGTAAGATTGAAAAACCATGGCCATCTCCCTTTTTTCCGGAGGTAAATGCGTGATCTCGCGGCCATCATTCCAAATACTTCCCCGACTGACTGCTTTGAAACCACAAATAGAATTGAGCAGAGTCGTTTTTCCACAACCGGAAGCTCCTAGCAAAGCGACAAACTCCCCTTTTTCTACATCCAAATTGATGTTTTCTAAAACTCGAGTGGTACCATAATGAATCTCTACTTCGCGAACACTCAAAAAAGCCGACATTCGTGATCCTTATTTTCTCACCTTATAAAACTATTAGCATGATTAATATGATCGGACATCCCCCTAAATGAGATGATAACCGATTGGCTTAAAATCGAATTCAAACAAAATTGCAATAATGCCAAAAATTATTCTTGTATTTTATTGCGATAAAAGAAGCTATATTGCACACGTGTGCAATTGTCAATAAAAAAGTGAAATCATCAAATCATACTTGAAAATCAATCCAGATTTATTGGCAAGGATTCTCGATCATGAGCTGAAAAGTAGAAATCTTGTTACTTAAAAAGGAATGAGGATACCACGAAGAATTCATTGATGGGAACGTTTCACAAAATCCAGATTTGAAGAGTGAAGGAAAAATTAGGATTATCGGGTCGTTGAACGGATGATCAATTCAGGTGCTGCCAAACAAACAAAGGGGCTGTTTTTCGATTCTCGCTCGTCATTTCGGAGGATACTTTCGACAATTTTCCCAATCAGGTAATCCAAATCGCTCCTGAGGGTTGTTAAATCAAATTTTTTCCATGAAGACATGGGCAAATCGTCATAGCCGATCACAGAGACATCTTTTGGAATGTCGAGCTTTATCATCTGAGCAGCCTCCAGGACACCTAAGGCCATAATATCGTTAAAACAAAATATCGCATCCGGAAGTTCTGCCATAGAAAAGAAACGGATTCCTGCTGTCTTCCCTCCGTCAAAATTACTGATGGCACGCTCTTCTACATGCAATTTCATCCCATTTGCTTCCAACGCACTGAGTAAACCGGCTTTTCTCATACGGTTGGCAGGTGTATCGTCAATTCTAGCCAGATATGCAATGCGTTGATGCCCCGCCCGGATCAAAAAATTGCCTGCCATCTGCCCCCCCTTTTTGTTATCACAAGAATAACATTCGACACCATCGCCTCCTTCTGTCGATGCATACTGCAACAAGGGAACTTTAAGAGTCTGTAAGCGTTTGACAGTAGATGATGGAATGTTTCCACCCATGACAATGACCGCTTCCACTTGATAATCCAAAGCATTTAAGGTGGACTCTTCAAGATCGCTTTTCCCGGTTACAGGAATCATCAAAATTTGTTTGCCATGTTCGGACAAAGCTAGCATTAGTTTTTCTTCGATAATTTTCAATTGGGAAGTCATTCCAAAATCTATCAAGATTATTGCTATCATATTTGTTCCGAGACCCGTCATTGAACGCGCAATAGCATTCGGGCGATATTCGAGTTGTTTTCCGGCTTTCATGATCCGTTTTTTGTATCCTTCGGAAACATGACCTCCCGAATAAAAACGGGAAACAGCAGAGCGGGAAACTCCCGCCAAATTAGCAACATCTTGTGACGTGATTCGTGCTTTCATTATTCTTTCATAGGAGGATGCATTCAGAGTAGCAAGTGTTGTTTTATAACAAAAAAGCCCTTCAATAAAAATAAATTTTGCACGCAGTTGCAATTTTATTTTTTAATTTTGAAAATCTAAAATCAAATATCGGATGAATGGGCGATCATTGTTATCAGCTATAGAAGATTTAGACTCTTATTGATGAGATGAAAAATTTCTCTCAAACCGATATCTCAAAAAACTGAGAAATTTTTTATTTTTCACATTTTCTTGTCGGTTTTAACTCTCTTTGTTCGTTTATTAGTGTAACGACATAACATATTTCATGAAATATCTGGGCAGAAGGCTTTTTGTCGTTACGAAAGCAATTGACCACCCTTTCCGCTCCAGCACAGCATTCGTCGCCACAGTAGATCCGTGAGCTCGGTCCTCGATCGTCGAGATTGCGATACTGAATTCAATCAGGGCATTGAAAGCGCCTTCATCCGTTGCGGATGGCAGACTGGGAGCCTTTATGACACGAATGCCATTCTCGTCGATTGCCACCAAATTTGTGAATGTTCCCCCCACTTCGACACCAACACGTATGCACTGACTCCTCATCTATCTTATGTGGGATTGTTTCCACGTTAAAACAGATCCTCTTTTTATTTATCTTTCAGTGAAGCAAGGAAATTTTTGATAAAATAAGAAAAGGTTTTTTGCTGACCTTGCCACCAAAATTTGGGTTGCATCCGCTTCCCATATCCCAACTTGATATCGAGCGCCAACATCAGCTCACGGAGCCATGTCCCCGCCAGCCAACGCCCTCCTCGATACCACCAATGGGAATAATCTTTATTGTAAGGGCAGATGCGAATACAGATAGCGCAATCACTGTTTTGCGCGCTCCAATAACTGAAGCATTTCTCACCATCGACTGTCCATTTTTTAACACCTTTGATATTGGATTGATTGTGAATTTGCGTGGAGGGTTTCTCCGCAGAAATCGCCTTGACCGGGCACCCTTGAGCACATCGTTGACAGATACCACAAAACTCTTTCACTCCAAAATGGAGCGGTTTGTCCAAGGCCATTGGCAGGTCTGTATAAATTTTTCCTAAGCGGACTCGGGGGCCAAACTCTTTTGTAATCAGCAACCCATTGCGCCCATATTCTCCCAATCCTGCTTGAATGGCCATTGGGATCGCTATCGACGAATCATTCATACTGGCCACGGCGTTATAGCCCAAATTGCGGATAAATTGTGCCACAGAAAGAACCACCTGCGCGTCATGTGAATAGCCCAACCCGGTCGCGGCCCCACTCAGAGCGGAAGGAACGGTGCGAATCAAATCGTAATCCATCCTTTGAGCCGTGACAATCACATAATCAAGTCCCTCAGGAATATCATTGGGGCGTTCGGTCAAACTCATGTCGCTGAATTTTTGAGTGTAGAGCCAACGCTCGTCGTAACTGGTGATTCCAACAAGGTCGGCTCCAAATTTTTTTGCAACATTTTTCATTTCATCGGCTGCCATCTGAGGGGAATCAAACAAGATTTTTTCTTTGGCCGGATCCCGTTGAAGCGTAAAAGCGTCTGAAAAACCTTCACGACGGTCTTCATTCTCTTTCATTTCGGTGAAAATATCGCTGACATGCCATGAAGCATTTCGCAGAGCATAATCTTTTTGAGTGAAACCATCGCCTTTACGCCAGGTTTTCAAAGGTTCACGGTAGGTCTCATAGAAGAGTTTCGCTTTTTCATTATGAATTCGCTCATCCCACCATGATCGTCGGAAAACATCATTCTTTTGAGCAAACCGCTCAAATTTTTCCGTAATTGTAAAGCGCGCTACCTGATCATTTGTTTGAACTTGAGAGGATTCAGATTTGCGAGATTTTTCATCTGAAAAGGGTCGTTTTTGCGAAAACATGAGGAGGATCTCCAATCAGATTTACAGAGTGAAATGGAAACGCATTGTTATCGTTTAAAGTAAGAGTTCGGGTTGCTCGGTTTCAATAAATGGGCGCAATTCGGCTAAAGTTTCATGGCTGATTAAATCCCAATCGCTGAAACCTCAAACCCTTCACGACATAGCTTGACCTAATCAGTTGGATTTTGGCACACAAAACTTCGTAAAATCCAGTCTTTTTTCTTCGGACTCTTCGTTGCCACTCCATGTTCTCAGTGAAAATAAGCGGATCTTCCTCATTTTTTCAAAGTATGATTCAAACACGATTCCCCAGTTGAGACAATTGTTTCTTGACATTTCAAGGAATGTTTCGATAATTCAATGAATAGTAAACTATTTTACTGAGCAAACCAAACCTATTGAAATTTTTAGTTTTTCCTTTAAAAACGAACGTCACTTTTGCATTTTTTCAGTTATGGCAAACAATCTTTTTCTCGATTCATTTTTCAATCCACCTTCCTCGAATCCTGAAGAGGAAGAGCTTCCGGTAGGCATTGAAGCCCTTCAAAACGCTTTACGGCTTTCTCCTTTAAACCAATCCGCGCTCAAAAATTTTATTCGCAAAGAAGCCGCCAAATTAGAGATCAGTCCGGAAAATCCTGCACGGGTTTTTGATCCCGATAGCCTCGAAAGCTTGCGACAAAATATTTTTTTGCTGTTAAAAATTCTCAAAAAAGACGCCACCACAGAGACCACTGATACATTTTTGCACAGATATTCTTTTTTTTCAGATTGGGAAGAATTTAAAGGATTTTTGCTGGTTTGTTTTGGGGGGCGGATTGAGCAAAAAGATCACTTATTTCGCGCCTTGTATCAAAAGACGAAAGCCACCGAAACGACGTTGAAAGAACTGTTGCATCCGCAATCGACACGAGATCCGATCCGGATCCAAATTGAACAATGGCTGGGGCAGTTTCAAAAAAAGACGCTCAAAATGGAGACTTTTCATCCTGAAAGTGTTTCACCTCTGACGATTGTTGAAAATTTTTATCAACACGATCAACAAAAGGTAAAAGAGGAAACTGCGCTTTATTTGAAAAGCTACCACAGGAGCCAGATTCGTAAAAAACAAGCACAATTGCTCCAATCCGGTGCCGACCAAACCACGCTTCAGCAGGAAATGATAAAATACCAACAAGACTTGCAGAATAAAAAAAAGGAACACTATTTCACCTATGGCGAGATCACCAAAATTAGGATGCTCAAAAACAACCTAACGATTGAGTTGGAAAAGCTCTTGGAGTATCTCAGTCGCAGTTTTATTTTAGCGTTGCCTGATGAAATTTTTAGTGCAAAAGACAAAGAAATTTTGGAACGCTCCACTCATGACGGCTTTTTTGAGGCAGTCGGGCAGACGAATAATTTGAAGCGTCACCCGCGTTTAATTGAGGAATACCAGCAATTATCCAACCCCGCCCTGATCAAACGCCTGCTCGAATATCAGGAAAATGCGGCGGTTCTCCAACACCGAGATCATCCAGAAAACTTAATCAGGGCTTTAGCAAAAGCTAGTAAAATGACGGTTTCTCCAGAACAAATCGCTCGTCAAACCAAAACGACGCTCAAGAGCCTCCTGATGCGTCTCGCAAAAAACTCTCTGCGGCTCCGGACATTTCGTTACAGTCTTGATCAATTTATGAAACGACACGAAGACAAACCTTTGTTTCCAGAAGGGAAAGCCTACGATTATGGAGGAATTGCCTATGGTTTGACGAAAGTGGTGCTGGATCATCTGTTCAATCCCTACAATGAATTATATTACATGATTCAAAAAGTGGTGGTGCTGGATTGGTGCGTTTACCAGCTTGCAGAACAGGATCGACAGGCGGGCACATGTGAACGGAGTGCGATCAAAGCTGACATTTATCAAGCTCATGGTTTGGCGATTTTTGATAAAAATAATGACCGGAAGGACGATTTCTTTTACAACGCTCTGCGTGATAAAAACCGTTGCCACCTCACCGGCACCCGAAACCTTGAAATGATCAGTCTGGAGCAACTCCCTGAACTCCAGTGGCACTCCATTTTTGAGGATATTCGCGAACGAATTTTTTCGTTTTCTGAGCAAGCAGGCACCTTGAATCCGGCAATCCTTTGTTTTGGGATGCAGGAAGAAATGCTCCGTTTGTTTCGAGAATTGGCCAATCTCAACCGGAGCAGAGAATCCGCTAATACCTGGAAAACCCACCCCCAACAGCAAAACTTTCCGAGCCTCTCAGAATCGCTGACTGAGGCCGTGGCAGTCTTGGAACAACAACGAGCATTTCAACGAACACGGCGCAATTTGCTGGAAGCGAAATTAGCAGCATTGCAAAACCCGCCTGCGATGGTCTCTGAATTTGGAGAAATAGAAGAGTCAGCGAGGGAAAAATATCAAAAACTGCCTACCATTGATGCAGAACTTCCCTCTTTTCGGGACACCCCTGGCAATACCGTCAATCGACATGCCGCTCCATTGGTAGAGGAGCAGGAAGAATTAGAACAGCGCCATTTTCTCTGGAATAATATCAATTACTATCTCCATTTTACAGAAATAGCCCAACTGATTTTAGAGCATTACCAAGAAGATGTCATTCACTGTGACGCGACTTATACCCACGATGACCGTTTCCCTGGCAAACTTGAATTTCGCGAAAAAGTCGTTTATCTGCAAAGCGATGAAGACCATATCATCGTCATTGGCAAAACCTTCCTCTCTGTCGATCCGACGCTTCCCCAGCAGGATCTCAGCCCTTATGTTCGGTTTTTTGTACGCGGTAAACTCTATCCGAACACGCCACGAGATCGGAAAAAGGCGCGTCTTAAAATGATGTCCAATTTGCAAAGCGATCAACCATTGAATGCTTTTGAAGAAATCCCGTTGGGGTTTTATCGGCAAATCAAAGGGGTCAATTTTAAATCACTGTTCAAAAAAGCGATGCTGACCGTCGTGCAGAGTCTTCCTGAGGAAAAATACCAACTTCCTCTCGTCCAAACCTTTTTAGAATACCTCATTCCCAGTAAAAAAACCGATCCTCCGATTGGCCCCAAACTGCGCATGCGGATCAAAGAAGTCGGCCTGGAAGAGCATCTCGTGATCAAGGGGACTCGCGAACTATTGCAAGATCGCGTTGCCCCTTCCATCAGCAAGATTTATGGCGTGTTGCAAAAAAGAAACGTCCCTGTTTTTCGAGGCAGAAAGAAGCGGTTGGATGCGTTGAAAATTCCTCATCTTCAACAACAAATCATTTTGAAAAAAATCGAACGGGATGACAAATTGCGTTTATACACCATGGCGACGGTGCTGGATTTGTATTTAACATTGAAGCGGCGGGTTCCTGATTTTGATGAAAACGGTTTGTACGCGATTGCCGGGCATTTCTATGGTTTCAAACCCGGTGAGCTTCC
>WASW01099227.1_pt1 | contig 22696 bp, 20 predicted proteins | sample 5698521 | NCBI WGS metagenome assembly WASW01 (sample SAMN11175560, study PRJNA528189) | sponge metagenome | isolation source: marine sponge | host: Leucetta | place: Antarctica: Western Antarctic Peninsula, King George Island | collected 2013-01
TGTTAATAGCAGGATATTGGGCCACAGCAAACCTATTAGCATGGGTACGCCCACCAGTGAAATTGTGGCGATCTTGAAATTAACTTCTCTGTCTGTGCTATTGCTAACAGCCGCAACTTTCTTTTACCGCGAACTTTCTTTTTCGCGAATTGTGGCTGTTTATTTCTGGTTTTTTTCCAATATATTTTTATTTTTATCGCACCGGTTGGTGCGTTTTCTGGTAAGGGAAATGCGTGGCAGGGGAATGAGCTTGCATAAAGTTCTAGTGGTTGGAGCTGGGGAGTTGGGGCAGAAAGTGGTGCAAAAAATCGACCTGTACCCGGAGATCGGTTTCTCAGTGGTGGGCTATTTATCTCACAATCCTGATAAAGTTGGAACAACCCTGGGCGAGCACAAGGTACTGGGTTTGTACGAAGATTTGAATCAATGCATAAAAGAATATGAAGTGAGCCAATTATTTGTAGCGCTTCCCTCAAGTGCGCATGAGCGGTTGCAGGAAATTCTGGCAAGTTTAGAGGAAGAAACAGTAGATATTAAACTTGTTCCTGATTTGTTGCACTATATGGATTTGCAATCGGGAATTGAAGAACTGGACGGCATGCCAGTGATCAACCTGACAGAGTCCCCCCTTTATGGTTGGAATACTGTATTTAAACGGGTTTCTGACATTGTTCTTTCTAGTTTGGCTATTCTTATAACTCTCCCGGTTATGGTTTTAATAGCCATTGTTATCAAGCTGGAATCTCGTGGGCCTTTGCTATACAAACAGGAGAGAATGGGATTGGATAGAGATGTTTTTTGGATTTATAAGTTTCGTTCTATGAAACCCGGAGCAGAAAAACAATCGGGTCCTGTCTGGGCTAAAGAAGACGATGATCGACGAACCCGTATAGGAACTTTTTTACGGAGTACCAGTCTCGATGAATTGCCACAGTTTTTTAATGTATTCATAGGGCAAATGAGCCTTGTTGGCCCACGGCCCGAAAGGCCGGTATTTGTCGATGAATTTAAGAAGTCTATTCCATTTTATATGCTTCGCTTAAAAATGAAAGCGGGCTTGACGGGCTGGGCACAGGTGAATGGATGGCGGGGAAATACATCGCTGGAAAAGAGAATAGAGTTTGACCTTTATTATATTAAAAATTGGTCTTTGTTATTCGATATTAAAATTCTTTTTTTGACAATATGGAAGGGATTGATAAACCGACATGCCTACTGAACCCAGAGTTTTAGCGGTTATTCCTGCACGCTGGGCTTCATCGCGATTTCCCGGAAAACCGCTTGCAAATATTGCAGGGATACCCATGATACAACGGGTGATGTGTCAAACCCAAAAAGCGAAATGCGTTACGGAAGTGATTGTAGCTACAGACGACACGCGCATTTTGGAAATTGTTAATAATAACGGTGGCATAGCAGTTATGACTTCTGCCAATCACGAATCAGGCACCGACAGGGTCGCTGAGGTAGCTCGTGACAGGGATTGCGATATCGTGGTGAATGTGCAGGGCGATGAGCCTCTGATGCCACCGCAGAATATTGATCAGGTGGTTAAGCCGTTAATAGAAGATGCTTCAACGCTAGTGACTAGTTTGAGAATTTTGATTCGAGACTTAAAAGACCTGCGAGACCGAAACATTACGAAAGTTGTGGTTGATAAATTTGATTCTGCATTGTATTTTTCAAAAGCTCCTATTCCATGGGACCGTGATGCATGGTCAGAAGGCACTTTAACTTCACCGCTTTGGTTTAAACATATCGGACTTTACGCTTACCGAAAAAAATTTCTTATGGAATATTCTGCGTTGCCTTTAACCCCTCTTGAGAAAATGGAAAAATTAGAACAATTAAGAATTCTGGAAAATGGATTTCCGATTAAAGTTTTCGAAACCAAATTCGATTCAATCGGTGTAGATTCTAAAGCTGATATAAAAATTATAGAAAAACAGTTGGCCCTTTCCCCTGAAAATTGATCAATTGAGGAACGTAAGTGAATAAAAAGAAAAATGGTAAAAAAATAAAATATATATTTGTAACCGGGGGGGTGCTCTCTTCTCTGGGAAAAGGAATTGCGGCCTCCTCCATAGGAAGTCTGCTTGAGTGTTCGGGACTCAAAATAACTATTTTAAAACTGGACCCCTATATCAATATTGATCCTGGAACCATGAATCCGTTTCAACATGGCGAAGTCTATGTGACCGATGATGGCGCAGAAACAGACCTTGATCTCGGGCATTACGAGAGATTTACCCACGCTAAAATGCGTCGTGCGAATAATGTTACAGCGGGAAAAATTTATCATAATGTGATTCAAAAAGAACGAAAAGGCGAGTATCTGGGGGCAACAGTTCAGGTTATCCCGCATATTACGGATGAAATAAAAACCTACATCCATAATGTAGGGGATGGGGTGGATGTTGTTATTTGTGAAATTGGCGGGACGGTAGGTGATATTGAAAGCCTTCCATTTCTCGAAGCGATACGCCAATTCCGATTTGATGTGAAACCAAAAGATGTTTTATATGTTCATCTGACTCTGGTGCCATATATAAAAACCTCCGATGAATTAAAAACCAAGCCCACTCAGCACAGTGTCCAAAAACTAAGGGAGATTGGTATTCAACCTGATGTTCTGCTTTGCCGTACAGAAAAAATATTGTCGCAAGCCATAAAAAATAAGATTGCCTTGTTTTGCAGTGTCGATGCAAAATCGGTTATCACCGCTATGGATGTCAGTTCTATTTATGAAGTTCCCTTGAGTCTTGAGAAGGAAGGATTGGCGGAAATCATTCTTGAAAAACTGGAAATGAAAGTAAAACAACCCGACCTGGAACGGTGGGAAAAGATTAATAAAGTTCTAAAAAAACCGACAGGGGAAGTCAATATTGGCATTGTTGGCAAATATGTAGACCTCAAAGAATCTTATAAAAGCCTCACCGAAGCTTTGATTCATGGTGGAATAGGAAATAATGTAACCGTTAAATTTAACTGGGTTGATGCAGAGGCACTGGAAAAGGAAGAGGGACTGAAACAATTAACAGATTGTGATGGGGTTCTTGTGCCTGGAGGGTTTGGTGATCGTGGAATAGAAGGGAAGATCAATGCCGTAAAATATGCGCGTGAAAACAAGGTTCCTTATTTCGGTATCTGTTTGGGAATGCATTGTGCGGCCATTGAGTTTGCACGGCATGTTGTAAATTTGAAAAATGCTAATAGCTCGGAATTTTCAAAAACATCCCCTTATCTGGTCATTGACCTTCTGCCAGATCAAAATGTAGATGGAGATATGGGTGGGACTATGCGACTCGGGGAATATCCGTGTCAATTGAGAAAAGAATCCAATGCCTATAATGCCTATGGCAAGCGGGAAATAGAGGAGAGACACCGCCATCGCTATGAGTTTAATAACAAGTACCGCATCCAGATGGAGGAAGCCGGACTCAAGATCAGCGGTTTATCTCCAAATGGTAATCTAGTGGAAATTATTGAACTGGAAGACCACCCTTGGTTTCTGGCGGGCCAATTTCATCCTGAGTTTAAATCTTCGCCGATGAGTCCCCATCCTTTGTTTCGGGATTTTATTTCATCATCCCTGAAATTTCAGAAGAGCAATCATAAATAAAGATTATTCAGCAGGCGTTTTATAACGCTTTTTATAGGCCTTGTATATCGTTATAAGAATGTCCTGGATATTTTGGTGTTCGATTTAATTATGGAAAATTTTATTTGTAGAGAAATTGAAAATAAATTTGGAGAGAGCTTTCAATCAAGATAAATATTAGATGGCGTAAGACTTATGCCATAGCTCGTATGACATCGCGTTTGCCGATGATACCCACGAGTTTATCGCCATCTAGAACGGGGAGGGTGTGGATATCCTTTTCTGCCATTAGCGTAGTGATTTCATTGATATCCGCATTGAGGCTTACAGAGATGGCATGCTTGTGATAGATATCTTCTACAGTGGTTCCGGTTAATTTTTTCACATCGGATTCAAATTTCTTTTCGCTTTCCAGAAACAGGACCGCATCGAACAATGCAATCACAGTGGGGATATGCAGGTTTTTGTTCTGTTCAATTAAATCTCCTTGAGTGACTACTCCAATGACGTTGCCATCATCATCAGTGACAGGGATACCGTTGAACCGGTTTTCAATGAAAAGTTTTGACAATTCCTTAATGGATAAATTTTTATTTACGGTCACTACTTTCCGGGTCATTATCTCTTCTGCGGTTTTCATTGAAATTCTCCAATCTGAATAATCTGTTTCAAGCGTGCATTTATTTTTTATTGGACGCTTCTTTTCTTAATTCTGCTATTGCATCAAGCGATGCTGCTCTGGCTTTGGTTTTTTTAAAAGTCTTTTTTGACTTAATATTCTTTTTAAATAGACCTGTTAAAAATTCGTATAAGGTTATAAACAGATCGGTTATTTTATCTAATGTCTTAAAGGGCTTCTCCTTCTGCATTTTATAACTGGAATAGATCACCAGGATCAGCAGAATTAAATTGGGAATCCACACCGATGTATAAGCATGTATTTCACCGATACGACCCAGGTTCTGTGTCAGAATCAATGCGATATAGTAGAGCAAAATAACCAGTACAGCTAATCCAAAACTTCCTGATTTTCCTGACCTGCTGGATTTGACACCTAAGGGCGCTCCAAAAAATGCGAACAGCAGACAGGTGAAGGGGAGAGAAAACTTTTTGCTGATTTCGACCTCTGCTCCCGATGTAGGGCGTCCCTTTTTTTTATATTCCTGTATTTGCTCCAGTACTTTTTCGAGAGAAAGTTCGCGATTGCCTACCAGTGCTTCTTTCTCTAATTTCTCTGTTCCCGGTAAACTTAATGTGATGTCATAACGATCAAAATTCAAGGTCTGATAATTTCCACGATCCTTGCTCAATTCATGGATGGTTCCATCTGTCAGTTTTAGTTGAATTTTTAGTGTTTCGGGATTGGAATAGATAATGCCTTCATTCGATGTGATGATCTGGGGAGACTCAACATGACGGGTATCGGCTATGAACACACCTTGTAATGTAGAATCCTGATTGCGTCCCTTGACCAGAAGAATCAAGTTTTTAAAATCCTTGTTAAAAACATCCGGTTTTATATCCACATTTGCCCGATTTTTAATTATATCGTATATTAATACTTTGTAAGATTGGTTACCCCAAGGCAATGCCCAGAACATTATAATATTAGCCAGGATGTAGGCCATTACCGCAAAACAGGCTACGGGTTTCATCAGTCGCAGAAAGCTCCACTTACAGGCTTTCATGGCGACCCATTCATTATTCGCTGAAAACTGGTTGAAGGTAACCACCGATGCCAGAAGAACACCCATCGGAATAGTGAGAGCAAGAAAAGCCGGGGAAATATAGGCCATCATCATTACCATTTCAACAAGAGAGACTCCGCGGTTCACGATCATCTCTGCCATGAATAAAAATTTGTCCAAATGCAGAACGGTTGTCAATGCACCGGTGCTGATGATGAAAATCTTGAATAGCTCTTTAAAAATATATTTATCTATGATATTGAAAAACATGCGGTCAGAAAAACCTTTATAAAACGAACCTTGGTAAGTTGAGATGTCCAAATTTCTCAATGCACTAATTATACTATAATCTCGGAAAGTTTATGTTCCTCCATTTTTTATGTCTACAAAATTAAATAAGTCCAGGCGTTTGCCGGAGTGGTTAAAAGTACAACTTCCTAAAAATAGAAAGTTTTTTCAACTCAAGTCACTGATTGAAAAATATAATTTGAATACTGTTTGCGAGTCTGCCTCCTGCCCCAATATTGGCACATGTTGGGATGCTGGAACCCTTACATTTATGATTCTGGGGGATACTTGCAGTCGAGCTTGCCGGTTTTGCGATGTTGAAACTGGAAATATGCTCGCCCCGAATCAGGATGAACCTAGCCGAATCGCTGAAACACTCTCTAAATTGGATCTCCGCTATGCGGTGATTACTTCAGTGGATCGCGATGACTTGATCGATGGTGGTGCAGAGCATTGGGTTAAAACCATTCAGTTCATACGCACCCGATGTCCGCAAATGAAAATTGAAACGTTGATTCCTGATTTTCAGGGAAAGATGGACTTAGTGAAAAAGATTTGTATGGCAGACCCAGATGTCCTCGCTCATAACCTGGAAACCGTCGAGTCTTTACAAAGTCGATTGCGCCCGCAATGCCGGTATTCATGGTCTTTGGATACTTTAAAAACTGCTTCTTCAAGAAAAAATCTTATCGTAAAAAGCAGCCTTATGTTGGGACTTGGAGAAAAAGAAGAAGAAGTGATTCGCTCCATGAAAGATTTGGTGGGTGTGGGTTGTCAAATTCTTTCTCTGGGTCAATATCTTCGCCCATCTCCCCGGCATCTTGAGGTGGTCGAATTCATCCATCCTGATAAATTTTCTGAATATAAAGATATTGGCGAGTCTTTAGGTTTAAAACATGTGGAGGCAGGCCCTCTTGTTCGCAGTTCATATCTGGCTGACCAGCAAGCCCAGGCTGTGGGTTTGGTGTAGGTAGAATATTGAGAATCCGTAAAAAATTAACCCAAGCGACTTGAAGAAAAAAGAGCTTCGGTCTCATCGCAGGTGGTGTGGATTTTTTCTTTTTTACAGCAGTCCTGTATTGGAAATTATCAAAGACTGGGAATCCAATAAAAATTCATCTTGCCAGTCTGTTTTTTTCCAACTACCGATACCCCTGTTATTTTTTTTGATTGCACTCATTCCACGCTTGAGCAAACCCGGAAACTTTCAATTGAAAACTTATTGAAAATTGTTATACTCATCCGCTGTTTTGCATCTTATAGATTTTAATTTTATTAGCCTGAAATCAATTAAGACCTATTGATTTCAGGCTAAATGTCAACTGCCCGTTAAGGCGAAGTTCTGTAAAATTTTTTTTCAGGAGTAGTTCAATGTCTGCAACTCGTCCCCGGCAGGATATTCACGGAAAAGACTGGAATGTATTGACAAGTTCATGGCTGGAGATTATGAATACGGATGCAGAGGTTAAAACAATATCTCCGCTGGAAGCATTGATGCAGACAACTTCGATAAACAGGCTCGCTCTTTCCAGTCCTCTCGACCAGTTTGCCGCCCTTCGATTTCTTTTAACACTTTTATATTGGAAGGCGGACCGGGTCGGAGGAGTTCAGAATCTCAGAACATCCCTGCTGGAAAAAGAAATGCCCGGCGAAATTTTAAACGCTTTAAAAGATGAGACTCAACATTTTAGCTTATTCGACAAAGATCGACCCTTTTTGCAGGATATTTCACTGAACCTTCCTCCCAAAGATAAGGATAAAAAATCTGCCGCATATTTGTTCCCGGAGCTTGCCACTGGAACCAATATTGCCCACTTCCATCATGGTGATAATGCCAACCTGCATTTGTGCTTGAGGTGCGCAACGTTGGGCATGCTGAATGTCGTTCCATGGACACAAAGTGGAGGAGCCGGATTAACTCCTTCCGTGGATGGTGCTCCACCCATCAGGGTAATCGCATTCGGACAAAATCTGGCGACAACCCTAGGACTGAATCTTGTTCCAATTGAGGGACCAGCCGGAGAACCAAAATGGACAGGTTGTTTCAATCCAACAGATAAAAACGCGTCAATTCCATATCTTGAGGCTTTTACTTGGAACCCCAGGCGCATCAGGCTTTTCCTAGAAGATATTCAAGTTTGCTGGCGTTGTGGGGATTCTGGAAACCCGACAATAGGGAAAATCGTATATAGCAAAAATGAAAATACTAAGCAATCTGATAAAAAACCTTTTGAGTGGCAGGACCCTGCAGCCTTTTATGGTGGCGGAAAAGAGCCATTTAAAACCATAAAGAGTAGCAATGAGGAAGGTGTTGCCTGCGATAAAGATATATCAGGGCTGCTCAACAAGGACAATCCCACATCTTATATTATCGAAACGAACCCGGATTGGCGGAATTGGCAATTAATAATCCCCTGCACACGGGGAGACATGAAAACCTTTGACCACCGTCAACTGTTTTTGGAGGGTCCTTTTTTAGACTCTGTTCGATCCAGAATACAGAGTAAAGAGGAGCAAAAACAGGATCGAAAAGAAATTGATGGCTGGGCAGAGCCACGAGATACCAATCCTCCAAAAAGGGATAAAAAGTTTATCCACCTGGCAAATAAATTGTTTTCCCACTCTGATTGGGCGATGTTCTCCTCTGCTTCCTTCAGGGATATGCAAAGCGCACCCGCCGCCTTTGATATTTTTTCCGCATTATTTTGGACTCTCCCTAATAAAGAGCGTCCATCAAAAAATGTGTACTGGCTGGTACTTAAACTCATGGCCAAAGTTCCAGCACAATACCGAAATTTATCAGATACCGGTTTTAACCCTGTTACCCATATTCCAAAGCGACAGTGGGTTGGCAAACGTTCACAGGACAAAACCAATCAAGCGATTATATATCCCATAGCGTTTCCATGTGGAAACCAACTTGAAGCCGAGCTTCACAAAATAATAAATAAAAACATGAGAAAGCAGAACCCTGAAAAAATAAACTGGGCGGGTCTATGTCATTGTCTCGAACAACTGATTAATCGAAATCATTTAAAATAAGGAAGACATTATGTTTATGCAGCTTCACATTCTTCGGAGTATGCCCCCAGGCAATCTCAATCGTGATGATACAGGTCAACCCAAACAATGTATCTTTGGAGGCGTGACTCGAGGACGCATTAGCAGTCAGTGCATAAAAAGAAATATCAGGAAATCTGAAGAGTTTACTGAAAGATTTGGTGATTCTCTAGCGGCTAGAACTAAGTTTTTACCTAAAATGGTTGCCGAAGAACTCAAGGAGCTTGCTCCCGATGTTTTAGATGATGAGTTGAAAAAAGTAATGAAGGCCCTTGCCGGACAATTTAAGAAGAGTGAAAAAGATGACTCCAAAGATGATGAGAAACCCAAAGATGAATCCGGTCAGACTCCGCAACTGGTTTTTATTCCTCCACGCTTTGCAGAAAAAATAGCCGAACTGCTGAATGATCTGCGAAAAAATGACAAAAAAGCCTATGAATCTTATATTCAAGAGAAAAAGCAAGAGAAAAAGAAAAAAGCAAAAACCGATGAAGAAAAAAAAGAAGAAAAAACGTTGAAAGACTTTAAAAACAAAATATTTGAAGCAAGTAAAACGCTTACTGTCGATATCGCATTGTTTGGAAGAATGACTACAAGCGATCTTTTAGATAATACTGAAGCAACATGCCAAGTGGCACACGCAATCAGCACACATGAAACAATTATTGAAAGCGATTATTTTACTGCCATTGATGATCTTAAAGGTAAATATTCTTCAACTCAGATGGAGGCATCTGGTGCAGCACACATTGGTTCCGGTGAAACAGGGATTTACTATAGCTCCGCAGTTTATTATGAGTACCTTAATTTGGATATCAGTGCTATAGAGAAACACCTCCCTTCATGGAGCCAGGAAAAACGGGCTGATATTGCCAGTATTTTGGTGAAAGCCGCTGTAAATTCAAACCCGACTGGAAAACAAAACAGCTTTGCCGCCCATGGTGTGCCTGAACTGATTGTCATTGACATATCAGGGAAGAAGCGTCCAATCAGTTATGCCAATGCCTTTCTCCAACCTGCAAAAGGCGGTTCGGAACAAAACCTGATGACAAAATCTGCGGAAATGCTTAAAGATTATATCGAGTCGGTCGGAAACGCCTACTCTCCAAGTGATATGCAGCGGCTGTGTTTGGCCGTGGGATCAGCCACTGCGTTCAAACTTGAAAAGAGCCAATCGTTTCCCTCGATTGACGAATTGGCCCAAGGCGTGGTCGATCGCATTGTCTCGACCAATGACGGAGGAGCGAGATGAGTTCCAGCGACAACACCCTGTTTCTAAGGCTGGCTGGCCCGATGCAGTCATGGGGAACTTCATCCCGGTTCCAATTGCGTCGCAGCGACCCACATCCCAGTAAATCGAGTGTGCTGGGAATTATTCTTTGCTCCATGGGGATTCGTCGGGAAGACTCGGATGCCGCTCTTGCACCGCTTCGGGATTTACGCATGGGAGTCAGGGTCGATCGACCAGGAATTTCTGATTGGGATTACCAAACAGCAGGAGCTGGAATCGTAAAAGGCATGAGAAGCGCTGAGGGGAAAATAAAAAAAACTGGAACGACTGGAGAACATGAGACACTTCTTTCGCGTCGACAATATTTATACGATGCATCCTTTCTTGTCGTTTTACAGGGGTCTCCTGAAACAATCAGTTCATGCACCGAGGCATTGGAAGAACCTGAATGGCCTGTTTTTCTGGGTCGAAAGTGTTGCATTCCCGCAGAACCGATTTTTACCAAGACAGGATATTTTTCTGATCCTAAAGAGGCGCTTTCATCTGTTCCCTGGCAACCAAGGGACAGGTCAATTGACTTGCGGAACAATAATGATAAAGAGATAGAGCTTGAAATAATTGTTGAACACCCTTCCGGCTCAGAGGCTCCATCAGGTGCAGAGCTTGTTTATGATGTGCCTCGCAAGTATGGTTTCTACGGATATACCTCCCGATGGGTTTCTCGTGAGAATGTAACTGTTCTCATCGGGGAACCAATTCATCCGCAATCTTCACATAACACTGATAGGGGGTGGACTGATTATGGTTCATCCCAATGGAGAAAAGCCAGGCTCAGTCGTTTGAAATTGGATAACTATCTTTGCGTATTTTGCAAATCGCCGGCGAAAGAGGTGCATCATGTGGATTATAAAAATGCTGGTAAAGAGACCGATGCAGATCTCAGATCACTGTGTAAACTCTGCCACGATGCCTGCACAATACTGGAATATGATCAGGATATGAAACAGAAGAGAATTGATCCATCTGACCCGGCACAGCGAGAATTATTACTCTGCCAAATAAAAAGAATTATGGATGAACGTCAACAGGGTCATCGAGGTAAATTACTCGAAGCGGGGCGTAATATCATCAGGTCTAAAGCTTTTAATGATATGAATATCTCAACAGGGGAGGATCAATAGATGTTCTTATCAAGGCTCCATGTTGATACGGGTGGTAATTCCAATGAACTCCGACCGGGTCGTTTGTGGCTTCGAAACCATTATCACGTTCATCAGCGTTTGTGCATGGCATTCCCGTCAAGCATCAGAAAATCTGAAGACCCTAATTTTGTTGAATCTTATAATCCTAAAGACTTTGGGGAGAAACAGGTTCATGTGGAACGTAATTCGTCTGGAGGTTTTCTCTTTCGAGTTGATCAGGGCAGAGGCAATATCACCATTCTTGTGCAGTCTGTAATTGAACCTGATTGGGAATATGCTTTCCATAATGCGAAGCATTTTTTAGCGGATTTTCCGCCTGAAGTCAGAAAAGTGGAACCACGATTCGAGAAAGACCAGCGGCTAAAGTTTCGCTTGACGGTAAACCCTGTCAGGCGTTTGAGCAAAAACTCGCTAGAGAAGGATGGAAAACCTGTGAACCCTTCATCAATTGGAAAGCGCGTTCCTGTACGCACAGAAAAACTGGGCGATTGGATTATTAACAGGGCCGGGGGAAAAGGATTCTCAATCGATAAAACCAGCATTTCAATTCAACCCGGATATTTGCACATCAGAAAACCCAGCCAAAAACAAGGCCAGCGTCTTCGCTGTGTCCGTTATGAAGGAATATTGCAGGTTATTGAGCCTGATAAATTTGAGCAAACCATTTATGAGGGCATAGGCCGTGGTAAAGCCTTCGGGTTCGGCCTCCTTTCCGTAATACCCTGGGCATAATGAAGATCAAGGACCTGCACCTTCTGCCAAAGTTTCGCGATGGTATGAGCTATTTGTATGTCGAGCACTGTCGCATAGACCGTGAGTCAAAGGCTATCGCTATTCATGACGCTTCGGGGATGGTTCCTGTTCCCTGCGCAAACCTTGCATTGATTATGTTAGGTCCAGGTGTCTCCATCACCCATGCTGCTGTAATGACCCTTGCAGACAATGGATGTCTTGTAACATGGTGTGGAGAAGAAGGGATACGGTTTTACGCATCGGGACAGGGTAAAACCCGGAGTGCAGGAAACCTTCTGGCTCAGGCCAGATTGTGGGCCGACCCAAAGTCACATATGGAGGTTGTACGCAGGATGTATATTGCTAGATTCCCAGAACCACTGCCAGATGGACTTTCATTACAACAGATTCGCGGCAGGGAGGGAATCCGTATGCGTGGTGTTTATGCACAGGAAAGTCTTAAAGCGGGTGTCGAATGGACCGGACGGAATTACAAGAAAAATTCATGGAATAGTACTGATCCAGTTAATCGGGCGATCTCAGCAGCCAACAGCTGCCTTTATGGGCTATGTCATGCGGCGATTCTTTCCAGCGGTTTCTCGGCAGCTTTGGGGTTTATTCATACCGGAAAGATGCTGTCTTTTGTTTACGATATAGCTGACCTGTATAAAACAGAAATTTCTATTCCCGCAGCGTTTCGTGAGGCAGCACTTGGGAAAGATAACCTGGATAGAAGGGTCCGCATTTCCTGTAGAGACCTTATAGCATCGTCAAGACTTTTGAAGCGCATCGTTGATGATATTTATCATATATTGGGGATGACTGAAAATTCAAACCAGAATGTATCAGATGATGCCAAGCCCGGTAAGTTGTGGGATTCAGGTCATCACGAAGTGGATGGCGGGATAAATTACGGAGAGGAGGAGATCAAAAATGATGGCAATGATTTTAGATAGAGCCGGTAACGGTCTACGGGGTGAGTTAACTCGTTGGTTGCTGGAGCCACGTGCGGGTGTGTTCGTTGGCCGGGTTTCCGCCAGGGTGCGTGACAAATTGTGGGAAAAAGTATGCAGGGAGATTGGAAGTGAATCGGGTTGCCTCATGGTCTATGCAACCAACAACGAACAGGGGTTCACTATTCGAACCTCTGGTCAAACGACACGGTTAATAGAAGACTTTGAGGGGCTGTTATTGGTGCGAAAGCGGTAATTTTTTCATTTTTTTCAGTGTTGTCCCCACGCACGTGGGGGTGAACCGGTTGATTGGATAATAACAAACCCGCCCTTCAAGTTGTCCCCACGCACGTGGGGGTGAACCGTTTTTAAAATCGGTGCACTCACTGATCCCGGTGGTTGTCCCCACGCACGTGGGGGTGAACCGGACTTTCCACAAGCGGTTTTCAAGACCGCCCCGTTGTCCCCACGCACGTGGGGGTGAACCGCAGAAAGAAATTCGGGAAAAATATGAAATTAAGTTGTCCCCACGCACGTGGGGGTGAACCGAACATATTCAGATTCAGCAAGATGAGCATGTCGTTGTCCCCACGCACGTGGGGGTGAACCGACCTTTGAAAACATCCAGAGCCCTGGTTGCTGGTTGTCCCCACGCACGTGGGGGTGAACCGTTGTCGTCAAAGCGGAGAGGCTGCTCGTTTTGGTTGTCCCCACGCACGTGGGGGTGAACCGAGCCTCTTGATAAAATGGTCCAATGCCGAATCGTTGTCCCCACGCACGTGGGGGTGAACCCCATCCCGCATCCCGCATTTCCGGGAAGCTTACGTTGTCCCCACGCACGTGGGGGTGAACCGCCTGCGCACTTTTTATTTTTTCGCGATGCAACGTTGTCCCCACGCACGTGGGGGTGAACCGACACGAGGGATGCACGATGTTTTTCAACTTGCGTTGTCCCCACGCACGTGGGGGTGAACCGTCCTTCACCCGATAGGCACCAGGGCGTAGCAGGTTGTCCCCACGCACGTGGGGGTGAACCGTTTGATAGCCAATTCCCAATGTCCCTTTTTTCGTTGTCCCCACGCACGTGGGGGTGAACCGATGATTGGCAAAAAGAATCCACTTGGAAAAAAGTTGTCCCCACGCACGTGGGGGTGAACCGGGCAAGATGCCCTTCTGGGGCGATGTACCTGCGTTGTCCCCACGCACGTGGGGGTGAACCGCTTCAATCTGCCGGTTGGTGATGCGTCCACACGTTGTCCCCACGCACGTGGGGGTGAACCGTTTGGGGAGCGGATTATGGATTTGTTCAAAATGTTGTCCCCACGCACATGGGGGTGAACCGTGATATCCTTCGATGAACTCAGGATAACGTTCATTTATAAATAATGAGTTAACTGCGGTACTCAGAAAATTATTTATACAGGGGCAAAAGGTAAAATTTTAGAGAATTTTGACGCTAATATTTTACCGCTGTTATATGATGTTTGCTTAAAGAGGAACCGCTCACAAAGAGCCAAATACCATTATTTTTTGCAAAACCAACACGCAAGTATATTTATGAGCCTTTAACTGGAGAATGCGAAATGAGTTTGAGTATGATCTTATCTATTGGGTTGGGCGGGGTGGTTGCTTTTACCGTAATTTATTATTTTCTTACGGAGTGGAATGCAGATTAAAGATAATTTGTTTACTGATTTTTTGGGTTAGATCGCCAATGGAATTTCTTTTCTCACCAGCGACTCCTTTTTTTCTTTAGGCCACTTCTTTATTGCCGCCTCCGTTTTTAAAGCCAGCGAATGGCTGCCGATTTTCTCGTGATAAACCAGTTTTAGAGGTTTTTTGCCCTTTAAGGATTTTGCTGCCTTAACTCCGCCTTCTTGATGTTCCTTAAACCTTCTTTGCACGTCCTGCGTGATGCCTGTGTAAAGATGCCCCAGCTTTGTTCTTATCAAATACAAATGCCACATAGCTATATCCCATCAGGGGCGAACATGGGAAGGAAGTCGACCAGACCTTCTTCCTTTAATTTATTAACCGGAATGAATCTCAGTGATGCAGAATTGATGCAGTACCTTTTTCCTGCAGGCTTTGGCCCATCGTTAAATAGATGGCCGAGATGCGAGTCTGCATTTGCAGACCTTACTTCTGTGCGTGTCATACCTAAGGTCTTGTCGGTCAGGTTAACGACATTTTCTGAAACTAAAGGTCTTGTGAAAGAGGGCCAGCCGGTATTGGATTTAAACTTGTCTTTTGAACTGAACAAAGGTTCTCCAGAAACGACATCCACATAAATACCTGCACGCTTGTTGTCCCAAAATTTATTTCTGAAGGGAGGCTCTGTACCGTTCTTCTGAGTAACGTAATATTCCAACTTGCTGAGTTGGTCAAGTGACTGGCTCTTGATACCGACTTTAACTATCTTGGGAAACTCTGCATGATCGGTTCTGGATATTTTGTACTCTTTGTCATCTCCCCAGAGCTTGTTGATATATTCATCACGTCCTGAACCCGCACGGTAAACTTTGTAACGGATATAACTCTTTTTGAAAAAATCCTGATGGTATTCTTCTGCTCGGTAGAAAGTGGAAGCTTCGATCACCGGTGTTACGATTGGTTTTTTAAATCGCCCACTTTTTATTAGTTTGTTTTTAGAGTTTTCCGCTATTTCCTTTTGTTCTTCACTCTTATAAAAAATTCCGGTGCGGTATTGTGCTCCACGGTCAACAAACTGGCCGCCATTATCGGTGGGGTCAATATTCCGCCAGAAAATTTCTAGAATGTCCTCATAAGAAATTTTTTGCGGATCAAAATGAATCTCGACCGCTTCAACATGCAGGGTCTGACCCGATGCAACTTCCTTATAAGTCGGATTTTTCTTTTTGCCTCCGGTGTAGCCGGATAGAGCTTGATAAACACCGGGAAGATCTTCGAACGGGTGTTCCATGCACCAGAAACAACCCCCCGCCAAGATGGCCACTTCTTCCTTTTCTGAGGCTATTTGAGTGCGGACGATCTCTGTGCTTTTGTATGAAATATTATTTGTGTTTTCGGGAAGGAATTTTGCAAGAAGAAACACGCTTATAAATAATATAAATCCAGCATAAATTTTATTCATATTTTCAGTCCTCTTTCATATTGCATCGGAAGTAAGTGAAAGTATTTTTATGATAACAAAACTTCAATCTGCTTGCATCTAAGTCGCACACAACAGAAAAAGCTTACAAATATTTTAGGGGGACGAAAGGGAGATTATTTGGTTTTGTGGCTGTTACGAAAGTCTGAGGTTTTCGATTTAATTTGCAGTAGCTCGGATTGGATGCGCATTGCTGTCTGTAGAGGGGTTATGGCCTTGTTGAATCGCCCTAACTTCATAAGTTTGAGGCATTGCAAGGCGAGAAAATCGAGTCACGAATGTCTTTTTTCTGGATTGATTCTTCGCTAACGCTCATCGCAATGACGTGCAGAGATGTGGGTTGTCATGCTGAGCCATCACCCTGAGTTCATCGAAGGGTGAAGCATCGCACTTTTTGGTTGAGCTTGTAGTCATGAATGGATTTGACCCCTTTACAGCGGTACTTATAGTCCGTGGACTTATGGTCATCAATATGGCTTTATTCTATTCATGGATTCTGAAAAAGAAAATAAGATAAAAGCTAATTTTGGTGCTAGGTTAAAATCTATTCGTCAAGGCAAAGGGTTGTCTCAAGAAGCCTTAGCTCTAGTGTGTGAGCTTGATAGAACATATATCGGAGGCGTTGAACGTGGTGAAAGGAACATAAGCCTCATCAACATTCATAAGATTGCTCGTGTCCTTGAAACTCACCCATCTGCACTCTTTGAGGATATTACGATGGCGAGGGGGAAATGAGCCTCACCAACCTAAAAGCCACATTATTAAATGAATACAAAAACTATCTTACTCAGGCTGTCCAAATCATCAAGGCTACCAACCATACCCATCAAGAAAAAGCCAAACAAGTTAATAGCCTGATTTCTGATTATCAGAAAACTTTAAAATCTCAACTTGGGCTATTTCCATCTATGCAAGAACATCAACAGGCTCTTCTTGTTCTACAATACTGTACTTCGCTATCAAGTCTTGAGTTCCGGCATCAAGTTTGGACTTACGAATACATGGCCTTGTCTAGGAGAGTCGGAGAGTTGTGGGAACGTTTTTGCTCTGCTACTTGGGATTGTCCTTCGCGAAGTACGGTTAGCCGCATTGATCCTCCTTCTTTTGAGGATGTCGCTACAAAAATTAGATCACGCATTGTTAATCATCTCACAGATGTCACTTCCCAAAACCTTATCCTTAATGAGGTTAAAGTCCTCTTTGAACTTATTGGTGAAATAAATATGAGGGAGGATGAGGTTTTTTCTGTAGGAAATGTCCCACATGTAATAGATTTTAAGAGTGGATTTGGTTCTAACGAAAAAGGAAACACTATTAGATTACAAACTGTTGGTCGTGTTTATAAGCTATGGAATCCAAAAACAAAACTACTATTCCTTGTTCGGCAGGAGGAAAATAATAACTACTTAAAATTAATTAAACGTAGTGGTTTGTGGGATGTGCAGTGTGGGAGTGAGGCTTATGATAAAATTGATGAGCTAACAGGTTCTAACATCCAATATCTTCGCCAAGAAATAATTAACTTTGAAGATGATCTTTCTAGTTCATTTTGGAATGATCTTTCGTCCCAGCTGTCTGATCTTACAGCTTATTTACGCTGGTGATCCGATTCTCCGACCATAATTTTAATAATAAACTTTTCTCGTAAATCCTTTATACTTTCCCAGCCTTTTTCTTTTGCCAAGCGAACAATCCTATTTTCCTCCTCAAGGTTTTTGCTCGATACATTTGGAACAGGTATTCGCTTAATATAGTTAGATGAATTATTTGCACCTGGATTAATAATTTTTTTAACTGTGTTCGATACAAAATTGCCATTAAGGTAAATTAACAGATAATTTGTTATCTTTTTATTTTTAGGAAAGACACCAACAACGCCCTGATCAAATATTGCATTTTCCATTAAAGAAGCCGAAATTCGGCCTGATGTAACCATTGGAACTGCTAGGCCTTTTTTAAAATAAAAGGATGCATTCTGTAAACGAGCCTTTTTATCATCTGCATAATAAGCAACAGCTTCTTTGCTCCAATCAACCACATTAGGTATTGAGGCAAAAGGTTCTCTATGACCACCCCTGACTAATGGAACATAGTGTTTCTGGCCTTTTAGGCCTATTCTCTTTTCATCATCTTTAAGTAAGCTGGTCTTGACTTGTGCTTTCCAGTTTATAGGGTGTCCATTTTTTCTAATTGGAGGACGTTTAGAGTCATAAGCACAGAATCGTTTATTATTTCCAGTGTAGATACCCGTCCTGCATTCCGCAATCTCTCCTAAGGGTATGGTAGAAGCCGGAATTTCTAAATCGGAATAAAGGGAGGGATGCACCCAACCCTCCTTGACATGCTCTAACAGATAGGACCCGGGTGCGGGTGTACACTGATCGAAAATATTTATAGACAGGTCACCGATGTGATCCTTCGCATCAACCCAAGAAATTTTATCTTCTCTTTGAAGTCTGTTATGAAAACCAGCAATAATACAAAAGCTTCCGTATCCAAAATTCACGGTTTTAAACCGCTTTGATTTGAATAATATGATGTGTGTCGGTCGACCTTTTTCTGACAAGAACTTTCGTAATGGTCTATGGTTGTTACTGGTTAAAAAGGTGTCGGGAACAATGAATACATAGCGACCTCCCTTTTTAATTTGAGAAATACTAAAATACATGAATAATCCGTAGGATTCTCGGGCATAGAACTTAGGATAACGGGATTTTATTTTTTTTCTGTATTCGGCAGAAAACCTTAGCCCGTAAGGTGGATTACAGATTACCGCGTCATAAGTACTCCTGAGAACTGAGGGGTTGAATAGATCATTAGAAATGAAAATATCAATAAAATCTGCATGGATCGAATTTACCCAAGAGGGAAATTTATTTTTCAAAATATCTATATGTTTTCCATCTATATCTAAGGCGTCCACAAGAAATGGTGTTCCTGAGAGTTCTTTTAAAAAAGCTCCTTCTCCTGCACAGGGCTCTAAAATAATTTTATCCTGCACATTGCCAAGAAGCAGAACCATTAAAGTGCGAAGTTCCTCCCCCTAGCCCCTCCCTATGAAGGGAGGGGAGTTTGGGATTCTCAAGCCGGGAAATCCTTTTGTCTGCATGAAAAAGTTTTTGCCAGTTACCTCCCTCGCTAGAGAGCAGCACGGCACTTGCCTTATTAGTATATCAAAGGGTTATGGATTAATTCCTGACCCCGCTCGATCATTGTAAAACTGGATAAAGACCTTCTTTCGCTGAATATTGCTTCCACTCGAATCATTTTGTTGAACGGAGATCAGGAAGCTAGCGCCGCAGGCGAGGTCATTGAATCTTTTGGTAACTTTGTAGTTAAAGGTAATTAGTTTGATTTTTAACGGACTTCAAGATAAATTAAGGGATTAAGATATGATATTGGACGGGCAAACAACTACTTTAAAAAGAATGACATACAGTGACATGAAGGAATCGAATTTGAGGGTTCTAGCAGTCAGTAGCGGTAAGGGCGGTGTGGGTAAAACCAATATCGTTGCCAACCTTGCTTATGCTTTGTCTAAACGGGGTAAAAAAGTTCTGCTGGTCGATGCGGATATTGGCCTGAACAATATCGATATTCTTTTAGGCTTAGCTTCCAAAAAACATATTGGTCATGTTCTGTCGGGAGAATCCAATATCGAAGATATTATCTTGCACGGCACCGGAAGGCATTCATGTTTTGCCAGCAGGTGACGGACTTCAAGAGTTGACACAACTGGAGACCGAAAAGAAAATGATGCTCATGGACGAGTTAGATCGGGTCAACCGTGGATATAATTTTCTGATTTTCGATACGGGTGCGGGTATTTCATCTTAAACTCTTCAAGTATTTCTGCGATTAAAGTATAAGCCTCTCATTTTAGTTAGTTTTTTATCCTTCCCAAAAATATATTATAGTGTTGCAAGCTAGATTATTGCGGGTATCTCCGAAATTCAATGAAGCTCTGTTTTTCAGAGACGATTGTTTTAGATCGAGTTATGTTGAGAGGCCTTAAACATGAAAGTTCAGGAAACTAAAATCCCAGGCATGATGCTCATTGACTTGGACGTTTATAAGGATTCCCGAGGAAGTTTTCTGGAATGCTATCAGAAAGAACGGTATAAAGAGCAGGGTATCGATGTCGAATTTGTGCAGGATAATCATTCTCATTCGACAAAAAATGTTTTGCGCGGCATGCATTTTCAAATAAATTATCCACAAGGACACTTGGTCTATGTTGTCAGGGGAGATATATTTGACGTGGGTGTAGACCTTAGAAGAAGTTCCCCGACATTCGGCCAATGGCTGGGTTTCAGGCTCTCCGAATCTCGTCCGCAACAATTATTTTTACCTGCAGGCGTTGCCCACGGATTTTGCACGTTGAGTGATAAAGCGGATATCTTGTATAAATGCACTGGCTATTTCGACTCTGATGATGAAGGCGGATTGTTATGGTGTGACTCTGACCTGAGAATCGATTGGCCAATAGATCAACCTGTTATCCATAATCGGGATTCAGGTTTTCCAGCTCTAAAAGAAATTTCCCACTTACCTAATATTTAACAGAATCGATCAGGAATAGATATGACACCAACTTGCCGTATATGTGAAACTGCAATGGAGCCGTTTATGTCCTTTGGAAAAATGCCAATTGCTAATGGGTTCCTCACACCTGAGGACTTCGCTACAGAATATTTTTTTGAGTTGAAACCTGGTTTTTGTGAAAATTGTTCCACCTTGCAGATTTTGGAACAACCTGATCCTGAAAGAATGTTTCATGAAAACTATGCGTTTTTTTCGCGTACTTCTAAACGCATGGCCATTCACTTTCAGTCCTATGCAGATTGGGTGAAGGAAAATTATCTTACCAGCACAAATCCCTTTGTGGTTGAAATCGGTAGTAACGATGGTCTGATGATGGAATTTTTTGCAAAAGATAATATCCGACACTTGGGGGTGGAACCCTCTGCAAATGTTGCCGAGAAAGCTCGTTCGTATGGTGTTGAAACTTTATGTTCTTTTTTCAATCTGGAAACAGCGGAAAAAATAGTCTCTGAAAAAGGGTCTGCTGATGCATTGATTGCGGCTAATGTTATGTGTCATATTCCCGATCTTCATGGGGTGGCAAAAGGTGCCGATCATTTGCTCACTCCCGATGGCGTTTTAATTTTTGAGGAGCCTTATCTTGGAGACATGATCGAAAACACAGCATATGACCAAATCTATGACGAGCATGTTTTTATTTTTTCTGCTCGTTCGGTGCAGAATATTTTTGACAGGTATGACTTTGAACTAGTGGATGTGAAACCGCAATCAACGCACGGGGGTTCGATGCGTTATGTGCTTGCGCGTAAAGGGAAATGGCCAGTTTCCCCCGCCGTTGAGACCCAGTTATTATATGAGGATAAGAAAGGACTTCATCTAAAGACCACTTATGAAATATTCCGTGATAAATGTGAGGAGTCACGAACGAATTTGGTCAATATTTTGCAACAGCAAAAGGATGTGGGACGAAGAATTGTTGGTTATGCGGCAACATCTAAAAGTACAACTGTGCTTAATTATTGCAATATTGGCCCGGACCTGATCGAATTTATTTCTGATACCACTCCAATTAAACAAGGGAAATTCAGTCCTGGAGTTCACATCCCTGTTCGTTCTTATGAAACATTGCGTGATGGATATCCAGATGGTTTCCTGTTATTCGCCTGGAATCACAAAGCCGAAATAATGGAAAAGGAATCTTCTTTCACCCAGGCGGGTGGAGAATGGATTTCCTATGTTCCTCATGTTGAAATAATCCGAAAATGATTTCTTGCAGTAATCCTAAGGCACAGTACCTCTCTCATAAAGAGGAAATTGATGGGGCGATTCAGCAGGTGCTTGCGGGGGAACAGTTTGTTTTGGGAGAAAATGTTCATGCTTTTGAGAAAGAGTTTTCCTCTTACATTGGAACGTCCTATGCGGTAAGTGTTGCTAGTGGTACGGATGCCATTTTTCTAGGTTTGCGTGCCTTAGGGGTTGGGCCTGGCGATGAGGTTATTACACCTTCTCATACAGCCGTAGCAACAGTGGCAGCTATTGGCCTGGCGGGAGGCATTCCAGTTTTTGCAGATGTTGATTCTGATTGTTGGACTTTAGACCCGGCTTCCATCGAAAAAGCGATCACTTCTAAAACGAAGGCGATTGTTGTCGTTCATTTGTATGGCCTGCCTGCGGATATGGATGCTATCAAAGATATTGCCCGGAATAATAATTTAAAATTAATTGAAGATTGTGCGCAGGCATCCGGTGCAACATACAATAACGTTTGCGTGGGAAGCATTGGCGACTTGGGGTGTTTTAGTTTTTATCCGACAAAAAATCTAGGTGCGTTAGGTGATGGTGGTGGCATTACGACTTCCGATTTTGCCATAGCAAAACAACTCAGAAAACTGCGACAATATGGATGGGACGAAAACCGTGTCAGCCAATTCCCTGGCTGTAATAGCCGTCTGGATGAAATCCAAGCCGCTATCCTAAGAGTTAAACTGAAACATTTGGATGCGGATAACGCTAAGCGAATGGCTCTAGCCAATCAATACGAAAAACAATTTAGTTCATTGCCTGTGAAATTACCGGGCAAGCGGTCGGGATGTTCGCATGTGTACCACTTATACGTCATTGAGGTTGAGCGTCGAGATGCCTTGGTAGATTTCCTCAAATCGCATGGAGTGATAGCCGGAATACATTATCCTGTGCCAGTTCATTTGATGCCAGCTTTTGCACCCCCCCCCCCCCCCCCTCCCCCCCCCCCAACACACAGCAT
>WASW01080339.1_pt1 | contig 22669 bp, 19 predicted proteins | sample 5698521 | NCBI WGS metagenome assembly WASW01 (sample SAMN11175560, study PRJNA528189) | sponge metagenome | isolation source: marine sponge | host: Leucetta | place: Antarctica: Western Antarctic Peninsula, King George Island | collected 2013-01
TAGCTCGTCCTATTTTTAAAAGATTCGTATTGCTGAATCTGGATTGCTTCACTACGTTCGCAATGACGACTTATCAAGTTCGTCTCCTTTATTAAAGAGGGATAGGTGGCTGGATTGAATGGATGATTACAAAACCAACCCTCGCCCACCCCGTCAAACCCTCAAATGATCGGGCTTGAGTCCCCCCAAGAGAGAGGGATTAAATTAAGGCCGAAAGAGGCAAAAAGGGCTTTTTCACGCACTCGAAAAGCATTGACTGCTCTCAGACGTAATGCAGTGCCGACTCCCTCGCTAGAGGGTTGAAAATTAAGGAGTAATTTGATATAATTTGGACATGGTTATGCAAAAAGATTTTATTGTAATTGGCTCTGGCGTTGCCGGATTGACCTTCGCTCTCAAGGTTTGTAAATTCGGCTCAGTTGGCATCATCACTAAAGATGCTTTGGAAGAGTCTGCTACCAAATACGCCCAGGGCGGAATTGCCTCGGTGATGGCGGAAGACGATTCTTTCGAGTTGCACGTTCAGGATACGATGGAAACGGGATGCGGACTCTGCCACGAAGACTTTGTGCGTATCGCCTGCCGCGAAGGCCCTGCAAGAATTCGTGAATTGATTGGTCTGGGAGCGCAATTTGATTTGCGCGGTACGGAATTCGATTTAGGAAAAGAGGGCGGTCATTCCAAACGCCGTATTCTTCATGCCCACGATCTCACCGGTTGGGAAATTGAAAAAACACTTATCGAAGCGGTACACGCTGAAAAAAATATAGAAATTTTTGAACACCATATGGCTATCGATCTGATCACCAAGGCCAGACTCGATGACAAAATTCAACCGGGCAGTTCTGATGATGAGGCTTTGGGATTTTATGTGCTGAACCATAAGACGAGTCAGGTAGAAACCATGGTGGCCGATGTGATCTTGCTCGCTTCAGGGGGCGCAGGAAAAGTTTATCTCTATACGTCCAATCCAGATACCGCTACGGGAGATGGTATTGCTGTTGCCTATCGCGCGGGTGCGAAGATTGCCAACATGGAATTTTTCCAATTCCATCCCACTTGTCTTTTTCATCCTAAAGCAAAATCGTTTTTGATTTCTGAAACGGTGCGCGGTGAAGGTGGCATCTTGCGTTTGGAAAATGGCGACACGTTCATGGAGAACTACCATGCTCTAGGTTGCCTCGCACCACGCGATGTAGTCGCTCGCGCTATTGATTATGAAATGAAAAAGAGCGGTGACGATTGTGTTTATCTCGATGTCACGCATCTGGAAGGTTACCGTATTCGAGAACGCTTCCCGAACATCTACCAAACCTGTCTTGAGTTCGGTTTTGATATGTCTAAAGAGCGTGTTCCGGTTGTGCCTGCGGCCCACTATATGTGCGGTGGACTGATTGTTGATGCGAACGGGCAAACGAATATCAAACGGCTGTTTTCTAGTGGCGAAGTTTGTTTTTCTGGATTGCATGGTGCCAACCGACTGGCTTCCAATTCGTTGTTGGAAGGACTGGTGCTTTCGCATCGCGCTGTTGACAAGGCAGTGAACTTGTTTAAAGAATCGAAAAATTCACAGAATCAGTTGGAGCAAATTCCTGCATGGGACCCTGGAAGTGCGGTGGACAGTGACGAGTCGGTTGTGGTTTCGCATAACTGGGACGAGATACGCCGTTTGATGTGGAATTATGTGGGCATTGTTCGTTCCGACAAACGTCTCAAGCGAGCGGAGCGTCGCATTCAACTTCTTCTGGAAGAAATTCAGGAATACTACTGGAATTTTAAAATCACTAAAGACACTTTAGAGCTTAGAAACATTGCCATCACCGCGCAGTTGATTATTCAAGGCGCGTTGACGCGAAAAGAAAGTCGAGGCCTGCATTTCAACCTCGATCACCTGGATACGGATGATGAAAACTGGAAACGCGATAACGTTTTTCAGGACACCGCCCGTAGATTGATAACCCCGATTAACCCGAGAATAGTGACTCATGAGTGAAGAAAAAACAGTACATATATTGATTCGAGATTTTTTTGGTGTGGTTGTGCTTGCCTTTACCGTATTCGGCTTTATGGCACTGATAACTTTTTCGCCTGGCGATCCCTCCTTCAATAAAAGCGTGACAGGAATGAGCGTGGCCAATTCCGGCGGCATGGTAGGAGCCTATCTTGCAGATGGACTGGCACTTGTTTTCGGTAGCGGTTCTTTCTTTTTTCCCGTTATCACTGCGATCTTAGGCTGGGCATTGATTCGCAACAAGCAGGTTCAAAGCTGGACGTTGACTTTAGGTTCAGGAACTCTGTTTCTGGTAGGCCTTTGTTCTTTACTGGCAATACAGTTCACTGCTGATCCCTTCTTCGGCAAAGCCGTTCCGGTAGGTGGTTTGGTAGGCAATGTGCTGGGTGAATTTCTGGTCACCTGGTTGAATCCTTCAGGAGCGGTATTGACCCTCATCACATTATTATTCATTTCCTTCATGGTTATGACTCGCCTCGAAGTCAATGTTCTCGTAGGAAATGTGGGAAAAATTGTTTCTACGATTGGTACTGGGTTGTGGTTGGGTGTGAATGGACTGAAAAAACTGACGATAAAAACATTAGAAGGAATGGGGAAAGCTTTTCAAGGAATGAAATCCATATTTGAAAAAATACAGGAGGTGCACGCTGAATCCGCTGAGGCTAAAATAAATGCCAGCGATCCGGTTATTGTCACTCGTTCTCGCCCTGAACCTGTGGTGATACAACCTAAAGAAAAGCTCGAAAAAAAGAAAAAGGAAGAAAAACCAGACTTTGTGGTGCAAGACCATTTTCCTTTTATGGGTTCGCCCAGCAATTATCAGGTTCCACCATTATCCCTGTTAAACGATGTACCACCTGAGACTGGTACAGATACGGATAAAGCTCATAAAGATATATTAGCAAGCAGCGCGATTCTGGAAAAAAAGCTGGCGGATTTTGGAGTCCAAGGTCGGGTCGTTCAAGTTTTACCCGGTCCCGTTATTACTATATTTGAATACGAACCGGCTCCGGGAATAAAAGTCAGTCGCATTTCTTCGCTTGCCGATGATTTGGCTTTGGCGATGCGTTGTGTGAGCTTGCGCATTCTCGCTCCTGTTCCGGGCAAGCCAGTAGTCGGGATTGAGATTCCTAATCTTCGCCGCGAGACCATTTACTTTAAAGATGTCATGGAATCGGATGAGTTCCAGGGATCAAATTCCAAATTGAATTTGGCAATCGGTAAAGACATTACCGGTGAGCCGGCAGTGCAAGACCTTGCAAAAACACCGCATTTGCTCATGGCGGGTTCTACGGGGTCCGGAAAAAGTGTTGGCCTCAATTCCATGATATGCAGCATCTTACTCAATGCCACTCCAGATGAAGTTAAGATGATTATGATTGATCCCAAAATGTTGGAGCTTTCTGTTTATGATGGCATCCCGCATCTTATCGCGCCGGTAGTTACCAATCCTAAAAAAGCGGCGGCGGCGTTGCAGTGGGCTGTCACCGAAATGGAATCGCGCTACAAAATGATGGCCGAACGCGGAGTGAGAAATATCGGTGGCTTTAATGACCTTGCCGAAAGACTTCAAAAAGAATATGAAATAGAATTTAAAAAACATGAAAAAGCAAATAAAGGTTTAAAACCTGTTAGCGAAGATAATGAGGAAGTGTTGCTTCCAGAACCTCCTGCAAAACTTCCTTATGTGGTTGTGCTTATTGATGAGCTGGCAGACTTAATGATGGTCGCATCGAAAGGTGTTGAAGATTCCCTCACTCGCTTGGCGCAAATGGCGCGCGCGGCAGGCATTCACTTGATCGTTGCAACGCAACGTCCGTCGGTAGATGTGTTGACCGGAATTATCAAAGCCAACTTCCCAACGCGAATGTCGTACAAGGTAACTTCGCGGGTGGACTCGAGAACCATCCTCGATGCAATGGGTGCCGATAAATTATTAGGCCGAGGGGATATGCTATTTCTTCCACCGGGATCATCCAATTTACTAAGACTTCATGGGGTCATGGTCAGCGATGAAGAAATTGAGCGTATTGTTGGTTTTATCAAGAAACAGGCGAAACCTCTTTATGAAGAAGATATTTTTCAAGTCGCCGAAATTGAAGCAAAAGATGAAGCGGAAGAAGAGGAATTTGATGAAAAATATGATGAAGCATTGGCTATTGTCGCTAAAGAAAGGCAAGCGTCCATTTCTTATATCCAGCGACGTTTGAGGATAGGCTATAATAGGGCTGCACGAATCATAGAAACCATGGAGCGAGAAGGGGTTGTAGGTCCATCTGATGGAGTCAAATCCCGCGAAGTCTATGTCAGCCCGATTGAAACTGAATAGGATTGGTATTGCAGGGTTGGTGATAACTCTCCTAATACCTTTCCACTTTGCCCCACAGGGTGAAGCCGCCATCTTTTCCTATAAAGATGAAAAAGGGACTATTCATTTTACCGATGACCTTTCAAAAATACCGAAAGAGTTCAGGGGAAATGGCAAAGGCTTCCGCAAACATAAAGAAGAACGCACCACGCCCGCGTCTGTTCCCGCTCCTATACCCACTCCATCCGTCCCGATAGAGATTCCCGGAGTTATTTTAAATTCAGGTAAAGTCCAGGTTCCCTTAATACCTGTAAGCGGTGGTAATTTTCTTGTCGATATTTTTCTCAATGGCAGAGTCAAAGCTCGTCTCATGCTCGACACCGGCGCGTCTTTTATCGCTCTCTCTGAAGAAATAGGTCAAAAACTGGGAATTTTTAACAGCGGTGCGTCTGCTGAGATACCCTTCAACACAGCGGGCGGTGAAGAATGGATGCCACTGGTTGCCTTGCAAACCGTTAGCGCAGGAAACGCACAATCACAATTGGTTGAGGCCTCTATTGGAAAGCATATTAAAGATATTGACGGATTGTTAGGAATGAGTTTTCTAGGTGACTTTCGCTTCGAGATTGATCGAACCAACAAGCTTCTGACTTTAAAGCCACCCAGCCAGCAGGGAGAAATGACCTGGGGCGGAAAACCAGGAGCCTGGTGGAAAGGCCGCTTTGAATATTATGATTCTTCCATAAAAGGTTTTACTCGCCGCGCAAAACAGATGCAACGCAAAAGACACCAGAAAGCCGGCAACATGGTCAAGACGGCTGAATTTTATAAAGACCTGAAGCAAAAACTGCAAAGCCACGCTATGATTGCGGGTGTGCCAGAACGTTTTCGCTAATTCAATGACACCTCATATTTTATTTCTGCTCATGGGGGCTAGCAACATCGCCCGTGGCTACTCCATGTTTACCCGCCATATTTCAAGTTGTTTTGGAAAAAATAACACGGAGTTCTTAAATGCTCTCGGTCCAGGTCGTGGATTTTGCACCAGAGGTGGAATGTTCAATTTCACTTACCCACCTATTCAGGATTGCCGAATTCTAGAAGTTGCCGAAAAAAAATCTTGCGACACCCGGGTTGCGCTGATTACAGATATAGGCAACGACCTTATGTATGGCGTATCGGCCGATACTCTTATTGAAAGTCTGGACGGGCTGATAAACAGAGCATTGCAATGGGATACGGAAATTTTTCTGACTTCCATTCATGTCAATCTGAAAAAAGATGTTAGCCAGACCGCGTTTTTTATTTTGAAATCCTTTTTTTATCCAAGTAGCAACATTACTTATGAAGAGACAGATTTGTTTATCAGAAAGGTGAACGGTTATCTGGAAGAGAAAGCCGGGCAAAACGAAAGGGTGCATTTGATTTCAGGAATGGAATCTTTTGCAGGTATAGATAAAATCCATTACAGCTTGTTGAAAACACATTCAGCCTGGGGAAAAATCGCGGATGAAATTTGCCAGGCGCTAAAAGTACCCGTTCACAAAAAAATGCGGTTGGCAGATGGGGTTGCTTCTATCTTAGTAAATCTTTACCGCTTAATCTTTTGCGATATGTTTCGTTTCAAGAAAAAGGGACGTGAGTTTTATTAGTTTAGTGTTTTGGGTTTCGTGGGCATTGATTGAGAATTAATAACATCCCTCCCTTCATAGGGAGTGACTGAGGGAGGGTTGGCTTTTTTCTTACTGGTTCAGGATTGGAAAAAATGATTCTATTTTCTTAAGATGAAATCAAACCCTCCCCTAACCATCAAGCCCTCAATTGATCGGGCTTGAGTCCCTATGAAGGGAGGGGAGACGAATTAAACGTAAATTGTGTCGGGTTCAACAGCTGGATGTGCAAGCGAATTAGTAAACGAAAACATCTTATTTTTTTCATCCTCTCCGCGCGTCATCGCGAGCCGCAAAGCGGCGCGGCGATCCAGATTTAGAAATTGTCCAGTATTCAAAATACCTTTCTAGCATCGTCTACTATAGCTCGTCATATTTTTAAAAGATTCGTATTGCTGAATCTGGATTGCTTCACTACGTTCGCAATGACGACTTATCAGGTTCGTCTTCTTATAAAGAGGGATAGGTGGGAGGTGGATTTTCTCTGGGTTGAACGGGTGATTACAAAACCAACCCTCCCCTGACCATCAAGCCCTCAATTGATCGGGCTTGAGTCCCTATGAAGGGAGGGGAAGAGTCGTATTCTATAAAACATGTTATTACACCCGGTAAAATTATGAACTATTTCCTGGCAGGCATTAGACTAGTCATTTATATCGGAGTTTTTATAATTTTTTTTCTGATAGGAGCGATGGTTCATATTTTATTGTTTGCTTCGCAACCGCAACGGTTTAAATGGATTTCATTTTTTACCTGCTGGTGGGCCAAAACCACTTGCTGGATTTTGAATTTTCAATTTAAAATTGTCGGGGACGAATTGCCAAAATCGGGATCGTTGATTGTCTCCAACCATGTTGGCACTCCAGATATATTTATTCTTGGGGCTTGCTTTAAAGGATTCTTCGTTTCGAAAGCGGAAATTTCGGACTGGCCTTTTTTTAATTTGCTAGCCTGGCTGGGAATGACGATTTTTGCCGACAGAAAACACAAGCGGCAAGTGATATCCATTATTCAAAAAATAGAAACGCGATTGAATGCCGATTGTTCGGTGATATTATTCCCTGAAGCGCAGGCAACAGATGGCGCCGATATTGTCCCGTTCAAGTCGGCGGTGTTTGAGTCGGTTGTGCGGGCGGGTCGACCGGTGGTTCCCATAGCTCTGCAATACCATGATAGCAATCAACCGACAATCGCGTATTATGGCGATTCGTTTTTCAAACATATGATAACGTTATTGAAAAATCCACGGTTGCAGGCCACCGTTTTTGTTCTGCCTGAAATCGTTGCGGGGCCGAGCAGGCATCAATTAGCTGAAATAAGTTATGCGTCTGTTCGTAGTCGGTACTTGAACAGGGAAGAAGGCTGACCCGTAGAAAAATTATTTTTGTCATGGACTTTATTTAGTAAATATCAGAACATGGTAAAAATTTCGACAACTTAAATTTTCAAAGGCGTAAAAATGATCCATCCTTTTAAAGGTACGAAACCGGAAATTGATGCTTCGGCCCTCGTGGTTGATAGTGCACAAATTATTGGCGATGTTAAAATCGGTGAAGAGAGCAGTGTTTGGTTCAATGCTGTAATTCGTGGAGATGTCAATTATATTCGCGTTGGCAAACGAACCAATATTCAGGATGGTTGCGTTTTGCATGTGGCTCGCAAAACTTTGCCCTTGGAAATCGGCGATGAAGTGACTGTAGGTCACAATGTAATCTTGCATGCTTGCACCATCGGTTCTCAATGTCTCATTGGTATGGGAGCTACGGTGATGGACGGTTCCGAAATAGGCGAACAGTCGATTGTCGGGGCGGGATCATTAGTAACCCCTAATACAAAAATTCCTCCCAAAAGTCTGGTGATCGGGTCCCCTGCCAAAGTAAAACGTGAGTTGACCGAAGAAGAGATACGCGGAATTCGTGAGTCAGCCGCCAATTATGTCGGTGATATTGAAACCTATTTGGATTAGAGGATGAGTGAATCCACAAAAAACTCCATGCCGATTGCGGTGATCGGCGGAAGTGGCGCTTATCATCTTCTCGCTAGTCAAGTATTGGGAAAAGAAAAACAATGCCTGAGCTTGGATACGCCTTATGGTGCAAGCGTACCGATTCATCATTTCATTTGTGATGATCTGGAGTTTCTATTTCTTTCCCGCCACGGTGAAACGGATTATTCCCTGACCGCTCCGTTTGTGAATTACCGCGCCAACATTCACGCACTAAAAGAATGCGGTGTTCAAAGGATCATTGCCTGGTCAGGTCCCGGTATCATCAACACTGCATTCAAGCCCGGAGACTTTGTGGTGCCGCACGACATCATTGATGAAACACGCAATCGCGCCACCACATTTTTTGACAATACGGGAATCGGATTCATCAGGCAAAGCCAGCCCTTCTGTCCCCAAATTGCACATACCTTGCATGATGTTTTACACGATAGGGGTTTGCCACATCACGAGAAGGCGGTTTATGCCTGCACCGAAGGGCCACGACTGGAAACCCCGGCAGAGATAAGGAAACTACGCATCCTCGGTGCTGATCTTGTCGGCATGACCCTGGCACCGGAAGCTTTTCTGGCACGCGAAAAAGAGATTTGTTATACTCCGTTTTGTTACCTCACCAACTACGCCGAAGGAGTAAAACCTCGAGAATTTAAAAAAGGTGAATTGTTTGAAGGCATGCAAACAGAAGAAGAGAAAAAGAAGGTAGATGCGTCCATACAGAAATTCCCCGCACTCATCCGTGCTGTGTTTCAATCGTTAAAAGAAGAAGAACGAACCTGCGATTGTTCAGAAGCCCTGCGCCGGTATAAGAATAAAGGCATGATATAGGGCGAAACTTTTGAATGAGGGATTTTTGAAATTCTATTTCTAGAAGCCCAGCGGTTATAATCCACTTAAAAATGTTCCGACCTATTACCATCTGGTGTTGCCCTGTTAGTCGGGCCAGGCTTCGAATCCACCAGTCATGCTGTAGACTTCTTTGAAACCTTGTTGCGAGAGATATTCGGCGGCACCACGGCTGGAATTACCGTGGTAACAGCAGACTACCAGAGGAGTTTCCTTATCCGTCTTTTCAGCGTACTCTTTAACATTCTGGTCGTTCAGGGAAACGGCATTGGGAATGTGACCCGAAGCATAGGACCCGGGATCGCGAATATCGACCACGTTTGCCGAACCTTCTTCAACCATTTCCTGTACAAGGTGGGGGTTTATTTCTTTAAACATGGGGATTCGTCCTTTAAAACATTAAAAAATTTAATTCAGTTTTCTATTTTTTGCATCTTAGACTTTTAGATGATGGGATGGATAAAAAGTCTCTTAAAAATATAAGGATAAAATGAATTTATCACAACTGGAGGAAAGTTTTAAGTCGTCTCGTATAAAAGGCGACTGGGTGGATATTGTGAAAAAGGCCGTTGCTTTTTCTAATGGCTGCCAACAAGTAAGAAAATTCGACGTTGCGATCTCCTGTTTGAGTAAACTTTTAACAGATGTGAAAAATGAGAGGAATCTGCTGGCGGTGGTGCATACCGCTTTGGGGACCGCTTATTGGGAAAAGGCGCAACTGAAAAAAGCTTTGAGCCAATTTGAACCGGCATTGCAGCTTTTCAAAGAGCTTGACGACAAGGCCGGGAAGGCGGCGATTCTTTCTATAGTTGGAATTACTTATTGGCGAAAATGCGAATGGGAACCCGCTCTGAAAATTTTAAAAGACGCTTTGAACCAAAAAACGGGTAAGGATGAGCGTTTCGTATCTTTGTATGGAGCGTTTGATCGCGGTGTTGCCACTTTGGAAAATCGCGTAAGGTTGGGCAGGGAATTAAAACAACCGATGAAAATTTTACAGCCTTTATTTTCTTCCACTGCATTGCATCTTATTATCGGAAACTTTGAAGAACTAAAAACCTGCCTCGAAGAATCGGAGACTCTTGCCAAGCAAACTGGGCAGAAGGATATTCTTAAAGCGACCTTGGGAATTTCGAGATTAGCTAGCCAAGTTTGAAGAAAGTCAGTTCATGTTTGTTGTGAAACAAGTGGATGACTTTACTTCTAGGAATCGCGGCAAATTTCTTTATGATAGCTGTTTCTGGTTCACCCTTGAGCTTGATCGTGCAGATGAAGTTTTTGCAGATACCTGAGTCGATCCAAACCGATAGCCAGTCGTAGAGTTTTTCAGGGTAACAGATCACATCGGAAAACAGCCAGTCGACCGACTGCCCTTTTTCAATAAACTCTGCCGGTAGCAAGGAAAACGCATCGCGTTTTTCAAACGACACCCCTTTTAAATTTGAAATTTTTTCATCAAGGGGAGAGCGGTCTATACTCAGAACCTCGGCACCGCATTTCTGGATCACCCACGCCCAGCCACCGGGGCTGCCACCGACATCAATACAGAATTCTCCCTCTACCGGTGTTTTGCCTGCAAGGGCCAAAGCTTCATAAAGTTTCAGATAGGCACGATTGGGGGGACCGTTTTTATCTTCGATGAAAGAAGGTTCACCATTGGGGAATGGACTCGAGCAATCCGCAGAAGCAAGTAATGTGTTCTTATCGAGAAGGCAACAAGACCCTAAAGGATATTTAGAAAGTGATGAGGGGAAAATTTGGGCTTTTAATTTTTTGGAGTTTAATTTCCTCTGAATGAGTTGGGTGCGCCGGTGTAGCGTGAAGGAATAAAGGCACCAGTTGGGTTGAATGGATTTTAATTTCTTTGCCGCATCGTTGATCGAGTCGATGGGCAAGGTGACGGGGTTCTTCCATATATTCTGCGCCCAATGCGCGTTCACGAAAGGCTTGCTTGAAAGAATGAGCCAGTCGTGAACAGCAATCACTCCATCGATTTCTTTTAAGAGAGGTTCGCTCAACCCCTCCGATGCCAGATATGCAGATTTTATTTCAGCAGTCATAACACGCAATCATACCGTTTGGCATGGATCGGCTCAAGTTTTAAGGTGAATCTGAATGATTGGGAAGGTCTGGTAAATCGAATAAGGAGCAGTTTGAAAAGGCTTTTAAAATTATTCCTGATTATAAAAAGTTTACAGCCGGTTTGGAGCGTATGCTAAAAAAACTGGAAGAGTAGGTTGAAATTAATAAATCTTCCCCCTCATCCTAGCCTTCTCCCTCCAGGGGAGAAGGAATTTGTTGCTCCCTCTCCCTTGAGGGGAGAGGGTGATTTGTAATTTCTATCAATTCCCTTTTAGGATGCGGAAATTGAAGGTGGAAGGTTTCATTTTGGAGATACCGTTTTCTCAACGTCATCGCGAGCGACTGTAAGGAGCACGACGATCCATTTTCTGGATTGCTTCGTCACTAATCGTTCCTCGCAATGACCCGCAGTGGTGGCTTTCATTTCTGAGATACCGCCTTCTCAAACTGGTCGGATGCTTCATTCGAGGATTCTTTCTGCTTCTTTAAGGTCTTCAAACCCATTTCCCCTTTATAGTTGGTGAACCAGAGTTCCCATATTTGTGTGATTCAGGGGAAGCGTTCATCCTAGCCTTCTCTCTCCAAGGGAGAAGGAATTTTTTGCTCCCTCTCCCTTGAAGGGAGAGGGTTGGGGAGAGGGTGGTCTATAAATTTCTATCAATTCCCTTTTAGGATGCGGAAATTGAAGGTGGAAGGTTTCATTTCTGGGTTGCCGATATATTTTAAAACTCTGGGGTTTTCCTTTTTTGAAGTTCCATTTTGAATTTCCGTTTTCAGTCCTCCCTTGCAGGAACTTCGATAACTGCTTGAATATTTCCAGATGTGTCTTTACTAGACGAGTGCTTCAATAAGTTATTTTGGGACGAAAGAAGAAATTCAAGCGTTTGTTGGAGCATTTCAACACCCTTCCGTTGCCTTCTGCTTGACAATAAAGCGGGAATAAAGTATAAAAATCTCTATTAAAGATTCTCCTGTTTGCAGGAGAGTTGTTTTAAACGCCCAATTTAAGGAGCAGTTTTTTGGCTAATCATAAGTCTGCATTAAAGTGCATTCGACAAAATGCAAAGCGTAACGAAAGAAACAAAGGTTTTCGGACTCTGGTTAAAACGGTTACTAAAAAAGTAACAACAGAAGCCGAAGCAGGAAACAAAGAGCAGGCTTTGGTGGAATTAAAAAGAGCCGAAAAAGTGATTGCAAAAGTTGGCGGTAAAGGAATTCTCCATTCCAGAGCTGCGTCCCGCAAAATTTCCAGTCTCACTCGCCTCGTCAACCGCGCTTCTTAAAACCTACAAGTGGTTTCCAGAAATATTCCTATGCTTCATGGTGCTTTCTGGCTTTATGTGCATTGACCTATAGGCCGCACGGCCTAGTGCCTGTTTGCTGTAAGCCCCAGGATGAGGGTTTGCATAACCGCTACAGGGTCTTGCGATGTGGATTTCAAACTTCGGTCTGCCTGGGTGAGTTGTGAATAGCTACGCCGCAATTGCTGGGTGCTGAATTTTTTGGTGTGTTGCAGAGCTTTTTCCACCACGAAAGGGTTGGCCCCCATGGCTTTGGCAATTTGACCGGATGGCATATTTCTCTGCTGGTAATGTTTCACTTCCCAGATGACGCGGAACTGCCAGGCAATGGTTCCCAGGATTTTTATAGGCTCTTCTCCATGGTCTAGCTGGTTCTGTAAAAGTTGTAACGCTTTGTGAGGATTTTTATTTTTCAAAGCATCGGTCAGCGAAAAAACGGTTTCCAATTTTGTTTCGCCCACAACTTCCTGTACATCTTTTTCTGACACTTCTTTATTTTTTCCAACGTACATTAAAGTTTTATTCAACTCTTGGGCGAGAACTCCGGGTCGTGCTCCAACTCGATTTACCAATGCACGCGCTGCATTCATTGACATGGAATAGCCTTCGTTTTTGGCTCTATTTTGAATCCATGAGATCAGCACGTTTTCTTTTGGGGCCTCACAGGCAACAGCACCTTTAACTTTTGTGAGGGCTTTATAGATTTTCCGTTTGCGGTCTACCTTGTCAGCCGTGATGATGAGGCAGGCTTCAGCAACGGGAGTGTCGCAATAATCGATGAGGGATTGTGCATCATCGTCCTTGGGAATCGCATCGTGCAGGTTGCGAACGATTACCAGCTTGGTGCCGCCAAGGAACGATAGTGTTTTTGCGGAACCCAGCCACTGGTTGACTGTGCTGGTGCGAGCATCAAAGGTTTCCAGGTTGAAATCGCGATTGTCCTTGGTGATCCATTTTTTTGTAAGCGCTCGGATCGCTTCGACATGGTAGAAGGTTTCAGGGCCGTACAAAAAATAAAAAGGTTCGGTTTTTCCTTGAGCTATTTTTGGATATAAGTCTTCTGGGGTCACGAGGTTTTGGTGAGTTAAAATTGATCAATTATCAGGCTGACAAGGCGAGTTCCCAATTCATTATAGGCATCATCCAGCGCTCTCAGCCGTGCTGTTTCGGTATCGGCGATATCTGATGTGGATTTATAATCCCATTGCGTTTTTAGTTTTTCCTTTAGGAAGATTTTGTTTTTTACCTGATCGGTTACTTCTACATCGACTCCTAGTTCTATAATGATATCGGATGAAAAATCCTCCGAACTGAAAGATGCCGTTCTTAAATCATAATAAGTCAAGGTTCCGGTCATCACCAGATCGGCAGCGTCTTTATTTGTCACTTTCAGTCGCCCATCGTTGATGAAAGATCGCAAGATGATGCTGGTAAGTTCCCGGTGTATTTCAGGCTGGGAGGATGAGTTTTTAAATACAGGAATGGAAATGGATTTTAAATGCGCTGGCAGTGTGTTCCCGGTGCCGATCAGTTGGTAACCGCAACCGGAAAAGAGAAAACAAAAAGTTAATAGCCAAATATTTTTTATATGTTGCTTCATTTCACTACGATGTTAACCAGTTTTTTTGGGACGATGATGACTTTTTTGATTTCTTTGTCCTGGGTCCATTCCCGTATCTTCGGATCACTGAGTGCGAGTGATTTTAAATCTTCATCGCTGATTCCTGCTTCGATCTGAAGCTTCTGTCTCACTTTACCATTGACTTGGAGAACGATCAATATCTCATCGGTTTGGGTTAGTTCCTCTTTATATAGAGGCCATGATTTTTCGGGGCCTGAAAAATTCAGCAACGCTGCCATTTCTTCTGCAATATGGGGTGCGAAAGGCGAAAGGGTCAGGATCAGGGCTTCCATAGATTCACGGATAACCGAGGCAGAATCGATTGCGTCCTGGTTCTCTTTCCATTCCTTGAAATGGTAGAGATGATTGACCATCTCCATGATTGCAGCGATGGCGGTATTGAACTGCATTCGTTTTTCAATATCTTCAGTAACACGCCGGATGGTTATGTGGGTCATTCTCCGCAGTTCTTTTAGTTCCTTCACTGAAGTAGAAAAGTTTTCATCGGCGGGTGCGGTTGTTTTTACTTCATCGACAAAATCGCTGAAAATCCGCCAGACTCGTTTGAGAAACCGGTAACATCCTTCAACACCCTGCTCGCTCCATTCAAGGTCTTTAACCGGCGGAGCAGCGAACAAAATGAAAACCCGCGCTGTGTCAGCACCGTAGGTTTTGATGATTTCGTCAGGGTCCACCACGTTGCCTTTGGATTTCGACATTTTCGCACCGTCCTTAATAACCATGCCTTGTGTCAATAAGCGATCAAAGGGTTCTTTGGCTTTTGTCAATTTTAGATCATTCAATACGAGATTAAAAAATCTCGAATAGAGCAGATGCAAAATGGCATGCTCAATGCCGCCGACATATTGGTCGACTGGCATCCAGTAACCGTTGTCTTCTGGATCGAAAGGTTTGTCTTGCTGTCGTGGCGAGGTATAGCGGTCGAAGTACCAGGAGGAACAGAAAAAGGTATCGAGAGTATCGGTTTCACGTTTTGCGGGTGCCTTGCATTTTGGACACGCGGTTTTGTAAAACGACTCCAGAGTATGCAATGGCGATTGGCCTTTTTCTCCTAACTGTGCATCAAGAGGCAGTTCAACGGGCAACTGGTCATAACTCACCGGAACAATTCCGCAGGTATCGCAATGCACCACTGGAATGGGAGTACCCCAATATCGCTGCCGCGAAACTCCCCAATCGCGAAGACGAAAATTAACCGTTGCTTTGCCGATACTTTCTTTTTCCAGATATTCGCATACTTTGCTACGAGCTTCCTGACCGATCAACCCATCGAAGGAATCGGAATGGATCATAGCGCCGTCTGCACTGTAAGATTGCGTCATATTTTTTTCATTCAGCGTCTCACCTTTTGGTTGGATGACAATGCGCACGGGTAGGTTGTATTTGCGTGCAAAATCCAAATCTCTTTGGTCGTGAGCGGGAACGGACATGATGGCACCGGTGCCGTAATCCATAAGTACAAAATTTGCGGTCCAAACCGGAACGGATTCCCCGGTTAAAGGATTGCTGGCATACGCTCCGGTAAAGACACCTTCTTTCTCCCCGGTTTCGCTGGTGCGTGCAATGGTATCCTGATGTTTCACTTTTTTGACAAAGGCATTTATGGCAGATTCCTGTTCGGTTCGACGCGAGAGTTTGATTGTGAGTGGGTGTTCGGGGGCAAGCACCATAAACATTGCGCCGTATAAGGTGTCGGGACGAGTGGTGAAGACTTTAATGGCTTCATTGCTGTCTTTGATTTTAAAATCAACTTCGGCGCCATAGCTTTTGCCGATCCAGTTGGTCTGCATGGTGAGCACTTGTTCCGGCCACTTTCCTGAAAGGCTTTTACATCCTTCGAGAAGGCGATCCGCGTAGTCGGTGATTTTAAAAAACCAGCCTTCCTGTTGTTTTTGCAAAACCTCATTGTCGCAACGCCAGCAGCCACCATCGACCACCTGTTCGTTTGCCAGAACGGTTTGGCAGGCCTCACACCAATTTATGGTGGAGTTTTTTCTATAGGCGATTCCTTTTTCAAGAAATTTCAGGAATAACCATTGGTTCCATTTGTAGTATCCCGGGTGACAGGTGGCGATTTCTCGATCCCAGTCATAGCTCAAGCCAAGCCTCTTGATTTGTTCACGCATGGTGCGAATGTTTTCAAAAGTCCATTCAGCCGGGTGCGTATTATTTTTAATCGCCGCATTTTCTGCGGGCATTCCAAAAGCGTCCCAACCCAGAGGATGGATGACGTTAAACCCTTTCATCCGTTTGAATCGCGCCAACGTATCACCAATGGTGTAGTTGCGGACATGCCCCATATGGATGCGCCCTGATGGGTAGGGAAACATTTCCAGTAGGTAAAATTTCTTTTTGGCAGAATCACGTTCTACTTTGAACGTTTTATTTTCTTCCCAATAAGCCTGCCATTTGGCTTCAATACGGTTGGGTTCGTAGGGATTCATAAATTAGAAATTCCGCTGTCAAAGGATTGGATATAAATGAAGAGAGATTTTATCACATTCCTTACATAATGAAACCCTGCTCGCCTCGGGTCACGCTTGGTGGAAATTAGAAAATGGTTTCTGAAGCCGAGGTAATGTTTGATCACAAGATGAAGATGTTGCCATTTACCTGCGGAGGTACTCCGCTATGACAGAACAAACCATTGCCGGAGTATTTTTTGTCTATGTTCTGGTGATGCTGGGCATAGGATGGGCGACCTCACGGCAGACACAATCGCCGTTGGATTTTTTTCTTGCCGACCGTTCTTTAAATGCCTGGGTTACGGCTATTTCTTCCACTGCCAGTTCAGAAAGTGCCTGGTCGGGACTGGGCACAAGCTTTGGTCCGCTGATTCTTTTTACCCTTTATTGGAAAAAGACCACACAGCAAGGGGCGATTGCAGGAATGTTGACAGGGTTTGTGACTACGCTAGTTTGGAAAACCACTGGCCTGTCCGATTCCGTGATTTACGAACGGGTCCCGGCTTTTATTTTATCGAGTCTGGAGATTTATTTTGTGAGTAAAACCACTAAGGTGTCTGATTTAGGCTAGCAGATCAAGTAAACCTCGGAATATATAAAGCTTGGAGCGACCCAGCTTTAAAGGAAATTCTTCAACAATTTTTTTTTCCTTAAAGAGTTTTAATAAACGGGAAACCGTTAAACTAGATTTAATGCCTAAAGCCATTTTGGCTTGATTGGTATTAAAAAGCGGAGAATTAAAAATAAAGTCTACAAAATAAACCAGATAAGGTGACTTGGTGGCATGAAACTGGGCCTTTGTTTCACCATAAAGATTATATATTTTGTCAACGAGTTCTTGGGTTTCCTGCGCTTGCGCTGCGACACATTTGAAAAAAAACTTCAGCCACTCTTCATAAGGGTTCCCCTCATCTACTGCATGTAGTTGGGAACGGTATTCACTTCTATGTTCATCTATGTATCCACTTAAATATAAGATTGGTGAAGATATTGTTTTTTCCTGATAAAGAATTAGAGGGATAAGAAGTCTTCCTAAACGACCATTCCCATCATTAAATGGATGAACCGCTTCAAATTGATAATGAAATAGTCCAGCTTTAATTAATATCTGATCTTTGCTGTGTTTCAGATAATCCATTATGTTATCCATATGGCTTTGAACCTGAATTGATTCTGGAGGTATATATAGAGCTTTTTCTATAGGGTCCGTAGGTTTGCTGGCAATATAAACCGTTTTTTTTCTGAAATCTCCTAAAGTCCCTTTATGTCTTACTTTGTCAAGAAGCATGGCATGCAGGGATTTAATAAGTGAATTGCTTATAGGTCGGCCCTTTTTCAGCTCTCCCATTGCTTCGGTCATAGCCATTCGATAATTTGCCACTTCTCTAGTATCTAAATCACTTTGTTTTCCGCCTGCTTCAAAAAGAAATATATCGGAAACGGTACTCACCGTTCCTTCGATTTTTGAACTAACAGTAGCTTCTTTAGCTGTTAAGGGAGAAATGAGTAAATCAGGGTTTTGAAGCTTTTGCTGTGAGCCTTCCAGTAAACCCAAGGACCGCACAGCCTCCGTGTATTCCTTATAAAACTTGTTGAAGTCTAATGGAGTTTCTTCATTAGTATTTAGAAGCTTTGGATTGTGGTGTTTCATAATATGTGAAATTACGTTCATATATATCAGAAAATCAATATTCTGATATATATAAGATTTTGATGTATATTTGGTGATATGTTTATTTGTCTACATATTGTATGAATTAAATAAAGATATGCGATATATAGGATTTGAGCATTTATTGTATCAGAAAAATCAATATTCTGATACATATAAGATTTTGATGTATATTTGGTGATATATTAAACGGTTTTAAAATTAGGATATTTTTTTGTAGTCAGTACATCTTGAATTATTTCAGCCATTTTTTCTGATGCTCCTTGCTGGTCTTCGATCAGCTTTTGTGCTTTTCCGGTCAATTCAATCCGTCGTTCTTTATGCTCTAATAAGGAGCGAACTATTTTTACGATTTCTTCCGCATTGTGGACAGTGAATGCCAATCCGCTTGTGTGCGCTTCATCTGCGACATGGCCTATGTTTTCGATGTGAGGCCCGTGCAACACGGCTATGCCATGCGACAAGGGTTCGATCAGGCTATGTCCTCCTCCCGGCTCGGTCAGGCTGTTGCCGATGAATGCCACCTGTCCCAGAGAATAAACTTTCGCCAATTCACCCATCGTATCTACCAGGATGACAGACTCTGAGATTTCGAGTGACGAACGGCGAGCAAAAGAAAGGTTTTTCTTTTGCAGTAAAGCGATCACGTCGTTTATTCGTTCTATTCTCCTTGGAGCAAGAATCAAAATCAGATCGGGATGCTTCTCTCTCAGTTGCTGATGCGCGTTCAAGATAATTTCTTCTTCTCCAGTATGGGTGCTGCCGGCTATCCATACGGGTGTGTCTTCCTTGAGCTTGAAAGTTTCACGCAACCGGTTTTTATCTTCATCCGTTAAGGGTTGCAACGAATCGAATTTTGGGTCGCCAATCACTTCAACCTTGTCAGGGATCACGCCGAGAGCCAAAACCGCTTGTTTGCTGTTTTCATTTTGCATGCAGAGTCGGTCGAATTGCTGGAACATGGTTTTGAAAAGTGAGCCTGCTTTTAAGTAACCTCTTGCAGAGCGATGCGAAATACGACCATTGAATAAAATCTGCGGGGTGTTTTGTTTATGTAGTTGGTCGGTCAGGCCTAGCCAGAACCCGGTGTCGGTCACGATATAGAGATCGGGTTTGATTCTGCTCAGGGCCAGACAGGTAAACGGCAGGCAGTCTAATGGATGAAAGAAAATATTCTCCGCCATTTTAAGATATTCCACAGCGCCTTCATAACCGGAATCCGTAGTGACCGAGACCACGATTTTCAGATGCGGGTTTTTATTATGCAGTTTTTCCAGAACGGGAGCCGCTGCTTTGACTTCTCCCAACGAAAGAGCATAAAGCCAGAGAGTTTTGCTTACTCCCTTTTTAATTATTGGGACGAAACCAAAATGGTGCCACAGAAATTTAAATTTATGTTTGGAGAAAACCGCCAGCACTGTGAAAACAGGAACCATCACAACAGCGATCAGTAGGGAGAGGATGTGGTAGAAACGAGTCATATGAATGCAAAACGGATGTTCAACGAGTTTCTTCGATGACTTTTACAGTGCGAAGCACGGCACCACAGTGGTTGTGCACCGTTTCTGCTGCGGCCCGGCCGGACTTTTGTCTCTCTTCGGAATTCAACAGTAACTTTTTGAGGGTTTGATAAAGTTCTTCTTCCTTTTGCAGTTGAATTCCGCCACCCGACTCAATGAGCAATCTGGCTTCTTCTTCAAAATTATTCATATGTTTGCCAAACAACACAGGTGTGCCGAACACAGCAGGTTCGAGAATGTTCTGGCCACCGAAACGCGGGTTGAATCCACCGCCGACATAAGCCAGTTTGGCATTGGCATAAAAGCTGTTTAAGACTCCCATCTTGTCCACAAGGATTAATGAGCCGGGGTGGTTGGCCCAATCTTGAATATTAGAAAGTAAGGTGTATTCAACACTAAATTCTCGTATGAGGTCTTCCACTTCACGACAACGTTGCATATGCCTGGGCGCGATCACGCCAATGATATTTTGGAAATCTTTTTTTAATTTTAGAAAAGCCTCCATCACCGGGCCTTCGTCGCCAGGTCGGGTTGACCCAAAAACGATTAAAAAAGAATTGGGATTGAACGTGACAGACTTTAGTTCATCGGACCCCGCAGGAAGAACATCGAATTTAATGTTGCCCGTCACCTGTATTTTTTCTTCAGGGATGCCCAACTCTATCAATCGATCAGCATCGGTTTGATAACGCATGGAGAATAAGGACACCGCCTCGGTCATCCATAAAAAGAAGCTCTTGAATTTTCCGTACCGTTGTATAGATTTTTCTGAGACCCGGCCGTTGACTTGCACAACGGGTATTTTTCTTTTTTTGCATTGCCGTAACAGGCAAGGCCACAATTCCGCTTCAATTAAAATCAGTTGCGAAGGTTCTATTCGACCAAAGACCGGATTCAGCCACAAGGGGAAGTCAATGGGCAACCTGAAAACATTCGGCAGTTTTTCTTCCATCGCAAGCGCATACCCGGTAGGAGTGAATGTGGATAAAACGATGGGCCGGGTTTCGCCCTGTTCCTGCAAAACGGTGATAAGAGTTTTCGCTAAACGTACTTCGCCAACAGATGAAGCATGTATCCATAAACTCTCTTTTAATTTGGGAAGAGTTTTTGCACCATTCAACCTTTCCTTAATATCTTTTCGAAAGGTGAAGGAAACCAAGCCCCTTATGAACAGGAAGGGAGACGTGATTAGGAGGATGCCCCCAACAAGAATATAGTACAGAATATCCATAGGCTGGGAGTATACTCCTTTTGGAGAGATATTAAAAATATCGGTAATTATGTCAGAGCTATTCTACAAAATCATATCCCCAAATCGGCAATGGTATTGGGTTCCTGTTTTCTGGTTTTTGCGGTTCATCTCATTTTTTTACCTTCTGGGACATCATTTCCGGCTTTGGGCTTACCGCTGGGGAATTTTTCCGCAACGCAGTCTCGATTGCAGGGTGATCAGTGTCGGTAACCTGACGCTGGGAGGAACAGGTAAGACACCTTTTGTGATGATGATTGCCGAGACCCTGAGGGGCAATGGATTCAAACCAGCTATCCTCACTCGCGGTTATGGTGGTAAATCTAGTAAACCTGTAAACGTGGTTTGTGATGGGAAAGAGATTCTTCTTTCGCCTGAATGGGTCGGGGATGAAGCCGTAATGATGGCGGAAAAATTGAAAAACGTTCCTATACTTACTGGTTCAGACAGATTTCAAACAGGCCGCTACGCTTTAAAAAATTATGAAATCGATACCTTGATTCTTGATGATGGGTTTCAGCATCTGGCTTTGCGCAGGGATTTAGATATTCTGCTTTGTGATCATCAAAGACCTTTGGGGAACAATTATCTGTTTCCAGCAGGAGAATTGCGGGAGCCAGCCAGTGAAACGCGAAGAGCAGATATGGTCTGCTTCACCCGTTATTCAGGGGGTCCCATTAAGTTTTCGCCTGAATTTCTTGGTTCCATTCCACAAATAAAAACCCATCTTAGGTTGGACTCTATAATTAATATGGAAAATGGCGATGTTTGTGATGCTGAAGTTTTAAAAGGTCAGCCAGTGATTGCCTTTTGTGGAATCGCTAATCCAGAAGGGTTCCGGCAGATTCTGCAAGACGTGCAGGTGCAACTAAAAATGTTCAAAGCTTTCCCAGATCATCATGAATACAGCTTGAATGATATTAAAGAACTGGAGTCCATCGCTTCCCAGGAAGGAGTCAAATTCATCCTCGTTTCGGAAAAAGATGCGGTCAAGCTAAATGACATGAAATTTTCTTTGCCGTTTTTTAAAGTAGTGATTGACCTGGAAATTCTTGAAGGCAGAGAAATTTTTAACAAAAAAATAACCACCACTAGCCGTGGGGGCAACTAGCAGTAGCTTGTCGAAGGGCGGGGCTGGTTTTGTAATCACCCGTTCAATCCAGCCACCTATCCCTTTTTATAAGAAGACAAACTTGATAAGTCGTCATTGCGAACGTAGTGAAGCAATCCAGATTAAGCAATACGAATCTTTTAAAAATAGGACGAGCTACAGTAGACGATCCTAGAAGGGTATTTTGAATACTGGACAATTTCTAAATCTGGATCGCTACGCCGCTTTGCGGCTCACGATGACGCACGGAGAAGTTGTGCAAAGATATCCTATTTTAAAATGGGAGGGTTGGATTGATTAGTGTCATTTTCGCCTAGCTCGTTTTAAAACGTTTTAAAATCCACACCCCACCCTTCGACAAGCTCAGGGTGACAAACTTGGTAGTTTCCAAAAACGTCATCCTGAGTTTATCGAAGGATGCGACTCTGCAACACTGTTTGCTGATAAACAAAATCATACTTAATGGGATTAAAAACTTCTGCAACTAGGCGACATATGCGTAGATTTAACGGGATTCCAGCCAAACCCTTCCTTCTATTTTTGAAGGTGTGTGAATGGCGATTTAATAACCCCAATCCAAAAATCCAGATAAAACTACTTAAACAATTGCATGAGAAAAAAAATAGAAGAGTGATATTTTTAAATCAAACCCTCCCCAGCCCCTCCCTATGAAGGGAGGGGAAATAACAAATTCCTCCCCATCAACCAACGGGTGCTTATGAGGGGAGGCAAGGCGTAGCCACGGTGGGGTGTGGATTTAAATCTACCACTTTCATTTACAACATGAATA
>WASW01014643.1_pt1 | contig 22602 bp, 22 predicted proteins | sample 5698521 | NCBI WGS metagenome assembly WASW01 (sample SAMN11175560, study PRJNA528189) | sponge metagenome | isolation source: marine sponge | host: Leucetta | place: Antarctica: Western Antarctic Peninsula, King George Island | collected 2013-01
CAATGAACGCTCACAAAAATTGAAATACCACATCCAAACTTCAGGGCGTTCCCTCCATGCTCAAGAAATTGATTTCAATGACATTCGCACGACTCTCCAAGCCCTCTATGCGATTTATGACAATTGTAATTCATTGCACACCAATGCCTATGACGAAGCGATCACAACGCCCACTGAGGCATCTGTTCGCCGCGCAATGGCGATTCAGTTGATCATCAATCGTGAGTTGGGATTGGCCAAGAATGAAAATTCTCAGCAAGGGAGTTTCGTTGTGGAAGAACTCACCGATTTGGTCGAAGAAGCGATTCTTTCTGAATTCCTGCGACTTTCTGAACGGGGAGGGGTCTTGGGGGCTATGGAAACGATGTACCAGCGCAATAAAATTCAAGAAGAATCGTTGTATTATGAAAGTTTGAAACATTCGGGCCAATTGCCGATTATTGGGGTCAATACGTTCCTCAATCCGAATCCCCTCGAAATGGGCGATCAGTTGGAATTGATGCGTTCCACAGAAGAAGAAAAAGAACATCAATTGGAATCCTTAGCGCAATTTCACCGCTTCCATGCTCCTCAAAAAGAACCAGCGTTGCGTCAATTGGGAGACGCTTGTTTAGAAAATAAAAATATTTTTGAGACCTTAATGGAAACGGTGAAGGTTTGTTCGTTGGGGCAAATTTCTCAGGAACTGTATCGTTTCGGAGGGAAATACCGCAGAAACATGTAGACAGGAAATAAATGGCCATCACCACCGCTCATCTCCAGAAAGTTTGCAACGATCTTGTGAGCATTTTAAAACAACAACTGCCCGACAACGACCCTGATTTAGTGGAATTGATCGGTCAGCAATATTTCATGGGAACCCTTTCTCGGATGGTTTCTCTCTCAAAATTGATGGAAGAGCAAGGCGTCGCGACACCAGATCTCGACCGCCAAGATCTCCATTTCACGCTGACTTATCCTGAAGATGCGGATCTTGCTGAAATCGAAACGATTCGCCAACAAGCGGTTGCCCTGCTCGGAAAATGCCTCAATTCCCTGCAAAGCGGCTTATTCAATTGAGGCTTTTTCAACATTTGAGACAGTCGCATCACACTGTCTTTTCCTAGAGAAACCTATGGACGACCAAAATCTTTATCACAAAGAATACCGCATGAATATGGAATATGCCCTACAACGTTACTTGATTGAAAAAAAAGATTTTTCAGAATACGATGCGCAAGTCAGAGTCATGCGGGATTTTGAAGCGGTCGAAGCGGAAGCAAAAGAAGACAAGTATCTTTGAACAACCGCCACTCATTCTGCTTGCAGTTGCTTGTCCAGAAAGTTCAGTAATTTTTTCTGATAAACACTGCCAAAACGAGTGAAAGCTTGGATATGAGCGCCTCCCTCAATCGTCCAGAAGAATTTAGGTTCTTTCGCCGTTTGATACAAGATTTCAGAATGATAATAAGGCACAATCGGATCGGCGGTTCCATGAATAAACAAGACAGGAACCGGAGCCAATTGATCGACCCATTCAGCGGGGCTGTAGGTGTCACGAATAAAAATCAATGAAAGCGGCCATTGAAAAGGCCATGTCAAGGCGACGTCTCCCAACTTATCGCGGGCAATCCGTTGATAAGAAGAAAAACTACTTTCTATAATGACAGCCCCGATCCCTTTTTTGGAACCATGAGCCGCGGCCGCAATCGCCAACGCGCCTCCAATACTTTGACCGATCAGGATCAGTTTTTCTGAATCGTTCCCGCTGCGGTTTTGAACATAATCAATCGCCGCAATCGCATCATAGAGCGATCCCTGATGATCCGCTTCCCCTTCAGATTGTCCGTATCCTCGATAATCAAAAGTAAATAAATTGTACCCGTGAGCAGGCAACCAAATCAGCGAACGGTAGTGGCTCGTCATATTTTCCGCGTTTCCGTGAAATTGAATCACAGTGCCTTTGGGTTTTTCCATATTGAGCACGGGGATGAACCAGCCTTTCAGTTTGGTGTCGTCCGTACTTTTGAAATCCACCACTTCGTAAGTCAAATCGTATTGAGCGGGAGTGGAATAAACAAACTGGTTCGGATAATAAAACAGATAATTACATCCAGTCAGCCCCCAACAAATCCAGACAATTGCGAGCAACTTTTGAAAAGCAAAATATTTATTTTGATCTCGGCTCATCTCTGCCTGTCTTGGTTGTTTTCCTCAAAAGAAGGGATTGGCTTACTTTTTCAGATGAATCTCATTTTGCAAAAAATTACTTTTGTTGTTGCAAATGACAATCAATATCTGTCAAATCTATCTCTCATTATGAGGCAAGAAATATCATGAGACAATAGAAAAATCTTTGACTCAATCTAATCAGTTCAACCTATTTTAATCTAGAGGTTTATCATGGCAGAACCCCTCAATCTTTATGAAACGTGCGTTCAGCCGGAATGGCTTGATTACAATAACCATATGACGGAAGGGTTTTATGCGGTTGCCTTCGGGTTTGCCACCGATGCGCTCCTTTTCCATATTGGCCTGAAAGAGCACAAAGCAAAAACCGGATGTACGTTTTATACCGCTCAAACCATGATCACCTTTCGCCATGAGGTCAAACTGGGAGAACCTCTGCGTTTTACGACTCAAATGCTGGGAGCCGACCGTAAGCGCATGCACATGTACCACGAAATGTTCCATGCGGAAGAAGGGTATCTGTCGGCATCGGCTGAAACGATGCAGCTCCACTATGATCAAAGTCTTGGTCAGGTCGTCACAATGCCCGCTGATCTCTATGCTCGTGTGGAAAAAATCGCTAAAGAACACGCCGCCCTCGCCATCCCGAAAGGCGTTGGCATGGGTGTCCGAAAAGTAAAATAATCGCTCAAAACGGAGACAGCATCATGGCTCGAATTTTACCCACTGAGGTTCAGCGTGTCGGTATCATCGGAAGCGGGGTGATCGGTGGCGGCTGGGTCGCTCATTTTCTACGCAATGGCATGAATGTCAAAGTCTGGGATCCTGCTCCTGACGCGGAAGAAAAATTGAAATCACGGATCGCGGCTGTTTGGCCGACATTGGAACGGCTTGGCCTGCATCCCGATGCTTCGCCGGAGCGTTTGCTCTTTGCTCCAACTTTAGAGGAAGCCGTTGCGGATGCTGAGTTTGTCCAAGAAAGCACACCGGAGCGTCTCCCCATTAAGATTGCCACTTTCAAAGCAATTGATGCCGCCGTATCGCCCGACACCGTGATTGCCAGCAGCACCTCCGGCTATTTGATCAGTGAAATGGTGGTTGAGTGTCAGCGTCCAGAACGTTGTACCGTCGCCCATCCTTTCAATCCCCCTTATTTGATGCCCCTTGTTGAAGTGGTGGCTGGCCCCCAAACCTCGAAAGAGGTGCATCAATGGGTTGTCGATTTTTATCAAGCCACCGGCAAACAGGCGCTCAAGTTGAGCAAAGAAATTCCTGGTTTTGTCGCGGATCGGATCATGGAAGCGGTCTGGCGTGAAATCCTCCACATGATCGACAAAGATATGGCAACCGTCGAGGAAATCGAGATGGCGGTGCGCTACGGCCCTGGTCTTCGTTGGGCGCTGATGGGGCCGCTCACCGTCTTGCATCTCGCGGGTGGTGAAGGGGGGATGGCTCACCTCATCCATCAATTTGGCCCTTCTCTCAAAGCGCCGTGGACTTTTCTTGAGGCTCCCGAACTCACGGATGAACTCGCTCAAAAAGTGATTGACGGATGCGACCGTCTGACGGAGGGAGTCTCCATCCCAAAATTGGAAGCGGAACGGGATGACATTCTGATTCAAATGCTCGAAATTTTAGACAAAAGCCGCCTTTGGCATCTGGGAAATGAGGAGCCATAAATGAACGTCAGTTTTGGATAAAAGGGCATCTACTTTATATAATAAATAATTTTAATCAACAATTGAGGAAATTTTTATGGGTAAAGAGAACGATCAAAATAAAGAAACCGCTAACAGCGAAAAAGAGATTGCCACCAGAAAAGAGAATATTGTTGCCTTTACAGAGAAAGGATATCAAAAGCAAAAAGAAGTGGTTAGAAATAAGAGGGAAAAGCAGGGGTGGACAATCAAAGAATATGTAGCAAATCCAGATAAAAAGAACCAAGGACATTTTGTTTTAGAATGGAATAAGGAGGGGAAGCCTCCGATGACTGCAAATAAGAAAGGTTGTTTATCTGTGATTGGGGTGCTCATTTTCATTATCGCCCTGAATTACATGATGTCAACTGATAATATTGTAGATCAGTCGAAAGTAAAAAAGTATATCGTTGTGAGACTTGAAAACAACTCCAATGCTCGTCGTGATAGAAACCTGGCTGTGATCATATCAGAGGAAGCACTGACTCCAGAAACTCAAAAACATACAGCCATGCAAGCGGCTAAAAATATTTTATTTAAAGAGGAAGCGGATTTTGTAACCGTGTTCATGCAGAAATCAAAATCAAACACGGAAAATTTGGTCGTTGTGGAATATGCTCCTGACGGCAAAGGCATTTCAAAAGAAATGGACTGGACTTGGAGAATTAGACAAAACGGCAAAGAAATTACAGAAAAAATATCTGAACCCGATGCTTATTCAGAACTGCGCAAAAAGAAAGAATCGATTAAAAGTATGGCTTTTACGATATGCAAGGTATACATAAAAAACAGGCTGAAATCCCCTTCGTCCGCAGATTTTCCTTTTGCTGACGTGTATAAGGAAGTCGGTCAAAAATATCAATATAGGATGAAGTCTTATGTAGACTCTAAAAACATCTTTGGAGCAATGATGAGAACTCATTTTTTCTGTCGATCCCAGTTTAAGGGAGGGGATGTTTATCAGGATTCAAACTGGAAGATTTTAGAATTTAGCACAGAATGATCTCAATCCTAGAAATTAACCAGCAAATTTACGACACGGATTGGTTCCAGTGGCGTTCTTTCCGCACCGAGCCGATGCAAATATTCAAATTTGCATACGCTTGCAAAAAAAAACTTGACAAAATAATCAGGTAATCGTTAATTCTTGCTTGCAAGCGTATGCAAAAAATTGTTGATTGGCTTCAATGCGGTCTTGATAATGTTTCTAAAACGATAAAATTTTTGAAAAATCAGTCATAAGCGCAATGCTAGAAAAATGAGTGCATACGTATTCAGAAGAAGAATGTCAAAATAACGAAATGATGTCTAGTTTTCTTTGTGAACGCCTGTGGAAAGGATCGTCTGATGGCTCAAATACAGTTGCAAAATGTTTCTAAAAGATGGGGAACTTTTGTTGGCGTAGACAATTTTGATCTGACTATTCCCGACCGTGAATTTTTGGTTTTGCTCGGCCCCTCAGGTTGTGGCAAAACGACAACCATGCGGATGATTGCCGGGTTGGAAGATGTCAGCGGGGGGCAGATCAGAATTGGTGATCGAGTGGTCAACGATCTCGAACCAAAGGACCGGGATATTGCGATGGTCTTTCAGAGCTATGGCCTTTATCCGAATATGAATGTCTATGAGAATATTCGTTTCCCGCTGAAAGTCCGTAAAGTTCCGCAAGATCAACACGATGAGCGTGTTATGCGTGCTGCTGACATGGTGGAATTGCGTGAATTTTTACACCGCAAACCGGCTGAATTATCCGGCGGTCAACGGCAGCGCGTGGCGTTGGCTCGTGCGATTGTGCGCGAACCTACCGTTTTTTTGATGGATGAACCGCTTTCCAATCTTGATGCTAAATTGAGGGTGTCAACGCGGGCACAAATCAAAAATCTTCAGCATGAATTGAAAGTGACCACCATTTATGTGACGCATGATCAAATCGAAGCAATGACACTGGCCGACCGGGTGGTCGTGATGAATAAAGGCATCATTCAGCAGGTCGGAACTCCAACAGAAATTTACGACAACCCCACGAATACATTTGTCGCTGGATTTATCGGTTCACCGGCCATGAATCTGATTGATGGTGAACTGGAAGGTGGCGTTTTTAAAACCGATCGTGTCAACATCGGTGGACTCACGCAAAATATATCGGGTCCGGTTACATTGGGTTTTCGAGCCGAGGACGCAGAGGTGACTATTGGCAAGTTGGCTGAAATAACCGCGCCTGTCTTTAGCATGGAACTGCTTGGGGATGCCACCATGGTGACGGTACACGTGGGGAGCGCACTTGTTGCGGTAAAGGCTGATAAGGAATTCAGAATCGAGATAGGCGAGAGGATTGGTTTCAAAATTAAACCGGAAATCTGCCACCTGTTCAATGCTAAAACGGGTGTGCGAATAGAGGATAGATAATCTGCTTGTAGCGGGTTGCCATCACAGTGATGGTTGCTGAAAAGTGAATTTCCAGTGTGAGTGCTGGACATAAAACCAAAAAAAATGGAGGTACAGATGTTACTTAAAAAAATCGTATTGGCGTGCGCTATTTTTCTAATTGCGCAAACTGTCTGGGCTGGCTGTGGCATTAAAAAAGGCTCCGTTCGTATTTTGTCAAATGACTTTGCCGCGGTAAATGTCGTCAACGCTGGGGCGGAAGAGTGTGCTGGTGGTGGTGTCACGTTCACTAAAAACCAAACCACTGAACACAGGGACTTGCAAGTGGCTGCTTTGAAAGCGAATCCGGCGGAATATACCGTTGCAATCGTAGCCAATGGCTCCATTGTGCCGCTTATGAACGAAGGCTTGATCCGCTCCTTAGATGATCTGGTGGCAAAACACGGTGGTGCGCTGAAGAAAAATCAATTGATCACCGTGGATGGCAAGATCATGGCGGTGGCTTTCATGGCCAATGCCCAGCATCTATTTTATCGTAAGGATATTTTAGAGAAAGCCGGTGTGGCGGTGCCTTCCACTTATGAGGAGATCCTGGCGGCGAGCAAAAAGATACGCGAGAAAGGACTCATGGAGCATCCTTTCGCAAACAACACCAAAGTCGGCTGGAACTTAGGAGAGGAATTTGTCAACACGTATTTAGGTTTTGGCGGTCAGTTTTTCAAACCAGAGACAGCCCAGGTCAGCATCAACAACGAAAAAGGGGTAGCGACTCTCAACATGCTCAAAGCATTGGCTGAGTATTCCAACCCTGATTTTTTGACCTATGATTCCAACGCTTCGAGTGCCCAGTGGGAAGCCGGCAAGGTCGCCCTGGCCGTCATGTGGGGTTCTCGTGGAACTTCGATTCTGGATGAAAAGGGTTCTACTCAGGAGATTGTGAATAATACCATGCTGGCCGGAGCGCCTACCGTGGCCGGGGGTTCGATACCAGCCACCACACTTTGGTGGGATGGATTTACCATTGCCAAAAACATCTCAGATGAAGATGCGGAAGCGAGCTTTATCGCCATGTTGAACGGCATTTCGTCTAAAATGGTGAAGGCCAACAATGATAAGGCCGTCTGGCTAATCGACGGTTACAAACCAAGTAAAACGGCCAAGGGTGTTTTTGCAAGTGCAGAAGGCGGCGCATCACCCTATCCCATGTTGCCTTTCATGGGAATCTTGCACTCGGCTCTGGGTTCGGAAATCTCCGAATTTTTGCAAGGCAAGGAAGGTGCTCAGCAAGCTTTGTCGGACGTAGAGGCGGCCTATACGGCTGCTGCCAAAGAAAAAGGATTCCTCTAACAAAATAGGATGCCATCTGGGCAAGCGTGGCGAGATTCACGCTTGCTCCTAAAAAACTCGCAAGGTTGACGGACAATGCCCCATCGCACGTTTTTCTGGTTCATCCTACCTACCCTGACGGCCATGTTGCTGTTTATTGCCCTGCCGATCATATCGGTAGTGATGCAGTCGCTTTTTGTTGAGCATGAGAAGGTGTTTGTTGTCTCCGAGACCTGCAATCCCTTTGGTTGTAAAAAAGCAACAAATCTCGATCTAGAGGCAACAGCCAAGTTAATCGAAGAAGAGCCTTTGGGTAAGTTCAATGGCCTTGAAACTTATACCAATCGCAATCATCTGGCCTTTGCCGAGGTAAGAACCGCTTGGTCAAAAACTGATGGGATTGATAGTTTTTTCTCCCAGATTTATAACCTGCCCTTCTATAAGGCACTGGCCTTTACGCTGGCTTATACAGCCATTGTCACGCCATTTACAATTGCTTTTGGTTTGCTGATTGCCGTCAGTGTCAATGCGCTTCCGAGTGTCATCAAAGGCCCGACGATCTTCGTCTATTTACTGCCCATGATCATCACGCCGCTTATCGGATCATTGATTCTGTTCTGGATGGTCGATGCCGAGGGGGTGCTGGGTGCCACTTTGCAGCAGATTTTTAATGACAATTCACTATCACTAAAAGCTTCGCCGCTTCTTACCTGGATCATGTTGATGGTCTACGGGGTTTGGCATTCAGCCCCCTTTGCTTTCATTGTTTTTTATGCAGGTTTGCAAACCGTTCCGATGGATACACTTGAAAGTGCGATGGTGGATGGCGCATCGCGATGGGAGCGTTTGCGGTACGTGGTAATTCCCCACCTGATGCCGCTCATGACCTTCGTGGCCTTGATTCAGTTAATGGATAATTTCCGCGTGTTTGAACCGATTGTCGGTTTCAGTGCGTCTGCCAATGCGACTTCGCTGAGCTGGATCATCTTCAATGATCTTCGTGGACAGGGCACCCAACTGTTTGGCTCGGCGGCGGCGACATCCATGCTGACCATTTTCGGTGTTGCCGTACTTTTAATGCCGGTGCTCATCCGCACTTGGCGTGATTTCAACCGCAAGACTGTTTGAGGAGAGTAGAAAATGACAACCGTTGCTCAACGCCGTTCTCCTACGTTAGTATTATTTTTAACCGCTTTTATCATCCTATGGCTCATCGTTGCGTCTTTTCCGTTTCTTTGGACTCTCTGGGGTTCCTTTAAAGTGCAGGGGGATTTTTTCTCTAAAGCGGATTGGCAAAATGCGGTCAACGGGGTTCGTACTTTAGCAGAAACCGGAGGCACCTTCACAGGCAATGGTTATTACGGCGCCTGGGTAGAACAAGAATTCTGGCGTTCGGTGAGCAATACGTGCATCGTGGTCTTTTTTGTGGTCATTATTTCGCTGACTTTTGGAACTTTGGGAGGTTATGCTCTTGCCAGATCTGGAAAACGCTACACCTTTTGGATTTTAATGGCCGCGTTGATATTTCGCGCAATGCCCCACATCACCCTTGTTTCCGGGTTTTTGCTCCCTTTTTTTCAATGGAATCTATGGGGGCATCTCTCGACCACAATCATCGTTTTGGTGGCCATCAATCAGCCATTCACTCTATGGATGTTGCATTCTTTTTTTCAAAAAATCCCCAAGGATTTAGACGAAAGCGCTCTGATTGATGGTTGTACGCGTTTTCAGGCTTTCCGCTATGTCATCATTCCGGTGATGTGGCCAGGAGTGATCACCACGGGTCTTTTTTCATTCCTCTTGGCCTACAACGATTTTGCTGTCACCGCCATGCTGTTGAGCCACGAGAACCAGACGATGGTTCCCAAAATCGCTAGTTTTCTTGGCAGTGTTTTTGAAGAAGGGAACATTATGTTTGCAGTGGCCGCCGTTGTTTCAGCGACTGTACCACTTTTCTTTCTGGTCCTGTTTTTCCAACGTCAAATTGTCAGTGGCCTGACTGCTGGTGCGGTCAAAGGGTAGCGGCGCCGTTAAAAATCAACAAAAGGAGATTATCGTAATATGAAAGGATTTGATCAACGCTGGAAAGATTTTCCAGATTATATTATCGGCATTACTCGCGAAATATGGGAAGGCCGGGAAATCGCCGCCCTCCATGATTACTACGCTCCCGACATCATTCTTCGTTCGTCTGCTGGTTTGTCCAAGGGGAATGTCGCTGTCATTCAAGCCACAGTGGCCACTTTGGCTGAATTCCCCGACCGTAAACTGCTTGGTGAGGATGTGATTTGGTCGGGATCGCCAGAAGAAGGAATGCTTTCCTCGCATCGCTTGTTTTGCACAGCCACACACAAGGGACACGGGATTTTTGGCCCGGCCACTGGGAAGCAAGTGCAATTCAGAGCGATTGCCGATTGTCATGCCATCAACAATCAAATCAATGACGAATGGCTGACCCGCGATCAAGGGGCCATCTGCCGCCAACTCGGTCAGAGTCCCGAAGCGTTTGCCCGTAATCTCATCGCACTTGAAGGCGGGCCTGAAAACTGTAAGATTCCCTTCACACCGGATCAGAATCAAGCGGGACCTTATCAAGGGCAGGGCAACGAAAATGAATGGGGCCAACGCTTTGGCGAGATTCTAAAAAGAATGATGAATGCCGATTTTGCTGTGATTCAGCGCGAATACGACCGTGCCTGCGGCCTGGAGTATCCCGGAGGTCTCAGCCAGAAGTCCTGGGAACCAGCCGAAGATTTCTGGATGGGTCTGCGTTCCTCCTTCCCTGATGCGGTGTTTTCCATTGATCACAAAATTGGCCGTGACGATCCGATGCTCGGTCCCCGTGCCGCAATCCGTTGGTCCTTGCATGGCAAACACGATGGTTTTGGCACTTTTGGCTCTCCGACCGGTGCAGAGGTTTACATCATGGGTTTCTCCCACGCTGATTTCGGCCCTTGGGGCATCCGTGGCGAATACACGGTTTTTGACGAGACTGCCATTTGGAAGCAAATCCTGTTACACACGGGTTGATTTTATACAAAATGATTCAAAAACCCCGCTGGGATCATCACCGACACGGAATAAACACTGATGTTGAACGACAAGACAAAATAAAAGGAGTGATTCATGGCCGATTTTCAGGCTGAAAAAGCGCTGGTTCTTCAGTTCCATCAAGACCTCGATACAGCGAGTGATGATAAAATTAAAGCGGTTCTGGGCAAATACACCACACCTGATTACCTCTGGCGCGGAATGCACCCCTTCCACGTACAGAGTGGCTCCGACGCAGTGGCGGAAATTTTCTGGGAACCCTTACGTCGGAGTTTCCATCCCATCCAAAGGCGGCCAGATATTTTTTTTGCAGGTCTCAACCGGATAGATCAAGGCAACTCAACCTGGGTCTGCTCGATGGGCCACCTGATGGGTCTGTTCGAGGAAGATTGGCTGGGAATCCCGGCCAGCCGTAAAATGGGCTTTCTGCGCTATGCGGAGTTTAATCGTGTCCAAAATGGTAAGATCGCCGAAACTGCCCTATTTTGCGATATTCTCAGTGTGATGCTCCAAGTAGGATTGAACCCGCTTCCGCCTCAGACAGGAGCGTTCCTCATCACCCCCGGTCCCATGACGCATGACGGCCTCCTTTTTGATGTCCATGATCCCAGTGACGGGCAGAAAACTGTGGAACTCGTTGATCGCATGATTGCAGACATCAATGCCGCTTCCTGCGGCGAGCTCACCGTTACCCAACATGAAGAGCTAGCTAGAACCTGGCACAATGATATGATCTGGTGGGGGCCTGCTGGCATCGGCGCCACCTACACCATCGACCGCTATATTCAACAGCATTCAGGTCCTTTTCGTGCCCAACTCGCTGATCGGAAGTTTAACGGCCATCTCGCGAAACTCAGCGAAGGCAATTACGGCAGTTTTTTTGGTTGGCCCAATTTGACGTTGACTCCAACTGGCGGATATTTAGGTCTACCGGCTTCCAACAAACCGGCGGATATGCGAGTGGTGGATGTTTATCGGAGAGATGGGGAGCGGTTAGCGGAGAACTGGGTCTTCATCGACATTCTGCATTTTCTGAATATGCAAGGGTTGGACGTGCTTGAACGGATGCGCGAATTCCCCAAAACCTAAAATTCAATTTCGCAAATGACAACCACTTTGAGGTTAAATAAATGAAAGGTTCTCGCCCCGAACAAGCGATGCTCAGCCGTGACACAGATATGAGCAAAACCGCAGAAACCCGCCGTGTGATCGAAGCGATGGTCGATGCCCTCAACGACCACCGAATTGACGACATTGGAGAATTTTTTGCGGAGGATTTCTGTTGGCGAGGGAATCAGGGTTGCGGCACTAAAAACGGACTCAAAGAATTTCAAGACAACTGGCAACGCCCATTTCAAGCTGCTTTCTCCGACAAGGTTTGCATCGACGAAGGACGCTTCTATATGGGCGAATGGGGTTCTTGTTTTGGTGCCCAACATGCGATCCATTCTGGCGAGTTCATGGGAGTTCCTCCCACTGGCAAACGGGTTGAAATCCGCTACATGGATTTCTGGAAAGTGGTCGATGGCAAGATCATTGAAAATTGGGTTTCGGTGGATTTTCCTCATGTGCTCGCCCAACTCGGCGTCGATGTTTTTGACGGGCACGGCTGGGAACATTATGACGATGGTTTAAAATCCCACCAGACCCAAATACAGAATAGTAAACGGTGGTAGCAGTTTCCCTACTTTCCTGAAAAACTTTGGTTTTCCTAAATTGTGCCTGGATGATAATCAATGGCAAAACAATCAATCACCTCGCAAGATGTTGCTGAAAAAGCAGGAGTGAGTCAGTCCGCGGTCAGTCGAGTCTTCACCCCTGGTGCCTCGGTTTCCAAGCAGATGGAATCAAAAGTCCGCAAGGCGGCAACAGAGCTGGGATACCGCCCCAATATTCTGGCGCGTTCCTTGATCAAAGGGCATTCCAAAATGATTGGTCTGGTGGTCGCTTATCTAGAAAACCAGTTTTATCCCGATGCTCTGGAAAAATTATCGATGGCGCTACAGGAAAAAGGGTATCATGTGTTGATATTTTTGGCCTCGCGGCAAGCGGGTAACATTGATCAGGTGTTGGAAGAAATTCTTGATTATCAAGCAGACGGGCTGATCATGGCCTCGGCTGCCATGTCTTCCAGTTTGGCTGAACGGTGCCACGAGGCGGGGGTTCCCATTGTCTTGTTCAACCGTTCCCATGAGGATGAACGTCTGTCAGCGATCACTTCAGACAATATGGCCGGTGGGCGCAAACTCGCTGAATTTTTGGTAGCGGGTGGGCATCAACGGATTGGCTACATCGCTGGTTGGGAAGGGGCTTCGACTCAGCGTGATCGTGAACAAGGTTTTCTGGCGGGCCTCAAGGTCGCGGGGCAAACCCTTTATCGACGTGAGGTCGGTGATTACGATTTTGAACAAGCAAAAGCGGCGACCCGTCGCATGTTTTCCGGCAAGAAAGAGCAATTCCCTGATGCGGTTTTTGCTGCGAATGACCACATGGCTTTTGCGGTGTTGGAGACGTTACGTTTTGAGCTTGGTTTGCAGATTCCTGCGGATGTGTCTGTGGTGGGCTACGACAACGTCCCACTGGCCGCCTGGCCCAGTTATGACCTGACGACAGTCAGTCAGCCTTCAAAACAAATGGTGGCAGAGACGGTGGCAATCCTGATGTCTCAAATCGAGGAAGGCACGGTATCTCCTCGATGCGTTGCCCTTGAGGGGCCCTTGGTCATTCGAGGATCGGCGCGCAAACCTGAAGCCATTCGTTGAAACCTAGTTTCCCCAAACCTGGAAAATTTTTTTCGACCTCCAAAATGATTATGAAATGGCAGGGTGAGGGATTGCTGTATAAACTTCGATCTCATCCCCACTTTTTTTCTTCAGCCGATAATGATTGAATGCTCCCGTCTCATACAAAGGTAGCATCGGGAAAAATGGCAACTTTACTGAGTGCTCACTCATTGGCTTTATTGGCTACGAAAATTTGAATTTGAGTCAAAATTAGCTAAAAATCCAAATTGAAGAGAGGATATTTTTCTTGACATTGGTGTGATGGTACGTGATGTTTCCCTTGATTGCTTTTATACCTTAAAATCCTAACATCATGACTTTATTATTGAATAAAAATAATCCCATGCCGCTTTATTATCAGGTGGCTGAAATTATCCGACAACGGATTGTCCAAAATGTCTATCAAATCGGGCAGACGATCCCAACTGAAATTCTGATTCAAGAAGAGTTTGGAATTTCGAGAGAAACCGCACGGAAAGCGGTTAGTGTCTTAATAACAGAAGGTTTGGTGGAAAAAATTAGGGGGAAAGGAACCTATGTTACAGCTCCTAAAATTGTTCATCGCATTGGATCTGTTTATGGATCATTTGAAGAGATCATTGCACAAGGAATGATTCCAAGTACTAAGTTTCTAAAAATCATCGAATTTCCTCCCCCCAAAAGTATGCGCAGTGAAATGCAATTAAATGATTCTGTAGAAGTGGTCAAAGTAAAAAGGTTGCGGTATGCGAATGATAACCCGGCTGCTATTTTAACTAGCTATCTTCCTGTAGATTTGGTTCCTGGTCTTGCTCAAGTCAATTTTTCTAACGAATCTCTTTACCAAACCTTAGAAAAAAACTATCACCTCACTCTCAGTGAAGCGGATGAGATTATTGAAGCCGATTCTGTAGACGAAAAGGAAGCCCGGCTTCTTAAAATAAAAAAAAACAGCCCTGTTCTTGTGGTAAAGCGAATCACATACTTAGAAAACATGCGCGTCATTGAAAAGCTGATTGCCATGTACAGAAGTGATATATTTAAATATCGGGTAAAACTGAAAGGCCGAATTATTGGACAACGATTTTTAAAAACGGGCTAAGTCGTTGTCTGAATAATTACGTGTTTTAGAGATTCTTTATCTTGATTGAACAATCTTCGTTTCAAGACGAAGGGTTCCTTCGGGACTGAAAGCCCCATTTTGTCTTGGCATTGGCACCTTGGTATGAAAATTTTTATTTTTTTAAATATCATGATATCATGACGTTATGATTTTATAGCAAAATAAAAGGGTATATGGTCAGACATCAAATCGAGGTTTAAAAATGAGTAGTGAAATCCAATCAATTGTAATTATTGGAGCTGGTCAGGCTGGAGGTTGGTGTGCCAAATCACTTCGTCAAGAAGGTTTTAAGGGTGTGATCACTTTAATTGGTAATGAAAACTGTATCCCGTATGAAAGGCCTCCTTTATCAAAAGCAGTCCTTTCTGGGAGAAGTGATCCGGAAAGTTGCATACTATTCTCTAACATTAATTTTGATGATTTGAACTTAAATTTTTTATCAAATGATCCGGCAAGCCAAATCAATCGAAACAGCGAATCGATTCGCTTGGAGTCAGGAAATGTTGTTCAATATGATCGACTGGTGTTGGCCACAGGAGGACGTGCCCGTACCCTGATAGGTATTGGCGGTGACCGGGTTCATGCCATTCGAACAATTGAGGACTCATTGGGGCTGAAAAAAGCAATGACAGACAATGAAAAGCTTCTTGTTATCGGTGGAGGATGGCTCGGCCTTGAAGTCGCAGCGACGTTAAGTCAACAAGGGATAGAAGTGATTGTTCTTGAGCTACAAGATCGGCTTTGTGAACGTGCGGTACCCCCTATTTTGTCAGATTATCTTTTGAGTCTTCATCATCGCCACGGAGTCGAGGTTCGTCTAAATACACAAACGAATGACTTAACAGTAAGTGATAACGGGATTAGGGCAAAACTGGGCAATGGCGATACAGTTGAAGCAGGCTAGTTGCGATTGGTCTTACTCCGGAGACAAATTTGGCAGAGAACGCCGGTCTACATATTGATAATGGTATTGCTGCTGATGCAAATTGGCGCACATCTGATGAAAATATTTTTGCCATTGGTGATGTCGCCAATCGTTGGAATGAAGATAAGACTTCATCATTACGATGTGAATCCTGGGGAAATGCCATGAGTTCTCCTATAGCTGTGGCTAAGTTTATCATGACTGATGAAAGAGGTACTGACGACATTCCGTGGTTTTGGTCTGATCAATATAATGCCAATATACAGATCCTCGGCACTCCAACAACATGGACGTCTCCGATTGTCCGTGGAAATCTAGAAGATGATACAGGTTCCATTTTCTTTGAAGAAAATGGCCTCCTCACTGCAGCAATTACTATCAACCAACCGAAAGATATGATAGTTGCAAAACGACTGATGGCTCACCGAAAAGAGTTGACTAGAAACCAATTAGCCGATCTAAGTCAAAATCTTAAAAAGTTGCTCAAATAATTAGATATCAAAGGGGTCAGTTATTTTTGTGCTGTTCCTGAGCAAATAAACATAAGAGATTCAAAGATTTTAATAAAATAAAACGGGATTAGTTTTTTTATTTCTTGACATAATGACGTCATGATGTTATCTTGATTCAAAATACTCCCAGAATACTTTAAAGAGATAGGTTCATGGACAAAACCATCTGGCCAATCAGAGGCACTGATGTGGTGGAAAAGAAGGTACTTAAAAGTTTTATGCGTCGTGACAATTGGCATGGACTCGTTTACATAGTTGCTCATCTGGCAGTAATCTTCAGTACTGGTACGATGGTCTTTTTATTGAAAGAAAGCCTTTGGGTTATTCCAGTTTTTCTTATTCATGGTATCTGCATCGCATTCCTTTTTGCGCCGATACACGAGATGATCCACTACACGGCTTTTCGGTCTCGTTCGTTGAATAAGATAGTCGGGCACGGAATTGCGCTGGTGATCCTGCGCCCCTTTCTTTATCTACGCTATCGGCACATGGCTCACCATACATTCACTCAACACCCTACAATGGACCCCGATCGGGTTCCTTTCCCGAAGAATATCACAGATTATTTACTGCAAATATTGGCCGTGAATATCTGGATTCGAATGCTGAATAACCTCTTAAGTCATGCGATGGGGCGAATTACCAATATGGAACGAGAGTTCATCCCTCAAAAAGAGATTGCGTTAGTTATCTGCGAAGCCCGTCTGATGATGTTGGTTTATGCCGGGGTTTGTTTTGTATCCATGGCCACAGGTTCTTGGGCAGCAATCTATCTCTGGTTATTACCGAGGATTATTGGCGAGCCTGTGCTGCGCGCCGTGCGGATGGTTGAGCATACAGGCATGGAAGGGAGTCCGAACATGCTTGCAAACACGCGAACAACTGCGACCAATTTCTTGATACGGTTGCTGTATTGGCAAATGCCTTACCATGTGGAGCATCATCTCTATCCATCCGTGCCTTTTCATGCGCTGCGAAAGCTGCATGAAGAATACGTTGCTTCACACATCAAGGAAATTGCTCCGGGCATTTTGCGAGTACACTTCAGAATTTTGAAAGCTATCTTACGTGGTGACTCCCTGTCTGTGACGACTTGATTCGAGCCTACAGAGAGAATGGCTCTTCATGATAAAATTTGTAAAAAACTCCAGAAGCCCTATTGAACCAAAAAATGATAGCGAGGAGGTGTTATTAATCATGAAAGGCGAACAAGAAGAAAACTGGGTTTCTGTCGCATCTGTGGGAGATGTGGAGGAAGAAGATGTCATCCAGGTGAAAGCAGGTGACATGACGTTAGCCTTGTATTTGGTTGAGGGAAAATACTATGCAACGGACGACAATTGTACCCATGAGGATGCCTGCTTGTCCGGTGGCTATGTGGATGGAAACACGATTGAGTGCCCATTGCATCAGGGTGTTTTTTGCATTTCCACGGGTGAAGCAATCCATTTTCCTGTTGAAGAGCCAGTCCAAACATACCCAACAAGAACGGAAGGTAACACGATCTTTGTTAAGATCAAGGCAGCGTTCTAGCCCATATTCGAGTGGCAGAGAATCGTACAACGTAAAAAAGAATAATTGGACGACGCTTATCAAAAAATGGCTAACCATCGTGGCTTGATAATCTTTTGAGAATAATTTTTATCAGATAATATGCCTAGACAAGCTGTGCCATTATAGAGATATAATTTCTTAAGCTGAATCATTGTGAGTTAAATAATTGTTCAAAAAGTAGGCGGTTGATGAGCGGATCTTTGTTTTTTGCCGACTGATTTAACATAAGAAGATCAACAATGTCAGATAAACTAACACTAGGAATCGATATCGGAACTACGAATGTTAAAGCATGTATTTTAGATACAGATTCAAATAAAGTCGTGGCTTCAGGATCTCAGGAACACCCTTTGTTTCATCCTAAACCCGGATATGCTGAACAAGAGGGAGACCATTACTGGGAAGCGGTTGTTTCCTCGATCAAACAATGCCTTTCACAAGGCTCCTATGCAGATGATATTGCTGGAGTAGGCTTGTCCGGATTGGTGGGTGTCATGCTCCCGATCAGCAAAACTGGGAAACCATTACGGCCGGGTATGATCTGGATGGATGCGCGATCTGAAGAAGAGTGTCAGGAAATTCGGAATAATGTGGGAGAGGAGACGATTAATCATAACAATGGAAATCGAGTTGCTCCCTGGTTTATTGAGCCCAAAGCACTGTGGATGAAGAAGTATGAGCCGGATCTTTTTGAAAAGACGTATAAGTTCCTGTCTCCATCAGGGTATTGCACCTATCGATTGTGTCAAGAATTTACTATTAACACGGGGGATGCAGGACTTTTTTATCCCTACGAATACCAAAAGGAAAGATGGAATCCGGCAATCGCTGAAGGGATTGGCATTCCAATGGAAAAGTACCCTAAAATATATCGTTCTCACGAAGTTGTTGGAAAGGTGACGGCTGAGGCTGCTGAGGAAACCGGCCTTAGAAAGGATACTTTAGTTGTAGCAGGCGGAACAGATATTAGTTCTGCCGCTTTAGGTTGTGGTGTTTTGAAAGCTGGTCAAGCCTATTATTCTATGGGGACGGGTTCCAATCTTGGAATCATGATTCCGACTGAGCAACGGGTTGAGGAGTATCGCATTTTAAAATGGCCTCACGTTTTGCCAGGATTAACCATGTTTGATGGCCCGATGGCCTTCACTGGCGCCTCACTCAAGTGGTTTCGGGACATGTTTGCCGATCAGGAACAACTGATTGCCAAACGAACAGATTTGGATCTATTTGATTTACTGACAAAACAGGCCGCCAAGATCAAACCCGGCGCAGACGGACTTTTATACCTCCCATACATGGGCAATACCCTCTCTCCAAACTGGAATTCGCATGCCACCGGGGTCTTCTTTGGCTTCCGCTTGAGTACGACTCGGGCCCATATGATCCGTGCGATTGTTGAAGGGGTGGCCTTTGATCTTTACTCCAACGTGCAAATTGCCAAAGAATCGGGTGTTGTCGTGAATGAGTTGACCCTTAACGGCGGTCCTGCCAAGAGCCAATTTTGGAATCAAATTACTGCTAATGTGACAAATTTACCTCTGAATGTGACCGATGTTGATGAGGCGGCACCATTAGGAGATGCGATTTTAGCTGCTGTTGGAGCTGGGATATATAATGATCCGACTGAACCAATCAGTGAGCTTATTAAATCCGTTGGCACGATAGAGCCTGATCCGGAGATCCATGAAATGTATGAAGAGTTTTTCGGGGTCTGGCGTCGGATTTACTTCAAGCTACTCGATGAGATGAATGATCATCATCGGCTTCTTTACAAATATGACTTTGAATAGGTTATCTGTCCATCAAAAAGCATACAAAGACTCAGACTTCAAGATCTGCCTTTGCAGGTTGCCTTGAGAAAGGAGGTAAGAAAGGGAGAAGAACCGGCTATTAATTTTTTTTAAAGCAAAATCATACTCAATAACGTTTAGGAGGTGTGCTATGAAATCTAAAAAAACACTTATAACTCTGATAGTTTTTTGCGTTGTCGTCTCATTTTATTTTTCAACGATGGTGGTGGCAGCTGGATTTGACTATTCCAAAGTGAAAAATCTACAAGGTCAGAAATTTCTTGATTATTTTAACACGCTTGGATTAACAGGCCAAGATGCGCTTAGTTTTTGGATTAATATCCCTGCCAGCAGTGCTAACAAACAGATCTACGATATCTTTCAAAATGAGGGTTTCACTAATTATCTCGCAAAATATCCGAACGCTCCCAGTTATGGAGGATATAATTTTAAGATTGGCGATGGGACCAATATTACTGGCCCCATGAGTAAACAAAAACTGAAGCTACCGTTTTCGGCTTATATGCCGCTCCCCGAAGGGCCGATTGGTGATCCATCAAAGACTTATCGGGTCGGATATACGATCCATGGATTCAATCATCCCTGGCTATTGAATAATGCGGATACCGCCATCTGGGAAGTAGCGAGACATCCTAATGTCAAACTGACTGTTTTAGATCCGGAGTTTGATAATGCGAAGCAAGCGCGCCAGGTGGACACCTGGATTGCCCAGAAGTTTGACGGAATCATGATTTGGCCCATGGTAGAAGCTCCCACAGGTCCACCGGTTGACAGAGCCTTGAAAAATGCGATTCCCGTTGTCAGTATAGACCGGATGGTCGGGACCAATAAAACAACAGGAAGAATAACGGGCAATTTTCCGGCAAATGGTGCTCAGCAAGGCATGTATTTGGTTCACAGACTTCTCAAAGAACTGGGGAAAGTTGAGGGGAATATTTTGATGATTAGGAAGCCGTTGGGAAGCACGGCAGATAGTATGCGGACCGGGCATTTCCTCAAAGTCATCAGCTACTTTCCAGGATTAAAAATTGTCGGGAACTATCACAATCCAAGTTCAAGATCAGATTCATTCCAGCAAGTTCAGGATGCCTTAACAGCGCACCCGGATTTGGATGTGATTTTTGCCACGGGTGGTGAACAGGCAATGGGCTCTGCACAAGCAGTGGAATTGGCGAAAAGATGGGATAGCAGAAGAGATGGGAGAAGAATTATCATCTTGAATAATGACGACTCTCACGAGACGTTGAATGCTACAAAAGAAGGCAAACTGGCCATGACGGCTCCTTATACCCCGCTTCTTGGTGCTTTGGGTATGCGAGTACTGCTGAGAATCATTGCCGGAGAAAAGTTGCCTCAGGATATCACAACACCGGATGTGCCTTTGATTACTCAAAACAAAGAAATGGTCTTGGGTGTCGAAAGTATTTCCGCAGATGAATGGTTTCCCTATGCCTATGGTCCGAAAATGAAATAAGTAGGCTACCAATAGCTCTGCCCCTGCGAGCAAAATTCTCGTGGGGAAAAACAATCGTCAAAGCAAGATCTAAATTCCTCATTAGAATGTATCTGGAGAGAATAATTTGCTATGGAGTCAATGGTTGATACTTACCGTGAGAGGGTCAAAAATATTCAATTTGGCACCAACTCCATTTTATTTTCTATCTTTATCGTTCTAATCATCACTTCCCATTTTCTCAGTGCTCATTTTTTAAATATCGAGAATCTTCTGAACATTGCACGGATTGCTTCTCTAACCGGGGTAATGGCACTAGGAATAACATTTGTTATGCTGGTTGGAGAAATTGATTTATCGGTTGGAGCGATAATGTCTTTATCAGCCGTAACGGCAGGGCAATATCTGCATTTAGGAATTATCCCTGTTTTAATGATAACGGGTGGAACCGGACTTCTCCTTGGGCTGATCAACGGAATCGGAGTGGTGAAAGGAAAAATCCCTTCTCTTATTATGACTTTGGCAACTTTGACGATCTTTAATGGCTTGGCGAACATAGTTTCCGGAGGTAAAGCGGTCTATCCTTACCAACTACCCTCTTACTTGTGGCTTGGTAAGGGGAACCTCTTAAAAATTCCTTTTCCGGTCATTGTTTTTTGTGCAGGGACTCTTCTGTTAATATTTGTGTTAAAATATACAGAGTTTGGCAAATGGCTTTACTATACTGGTGCCAATAGGATCGCTAGTCGATATTCAGGAGGAAGAACAGATAAAATAATAATGATCACCTTCCTGATCAGTGGGTTTTGTGCCAGTCTGGTTGGTCCGATGATTAGTGGTCAAATCAATCGGATTTGGCCAACCCAGGGTTTTGGTTATGAATTGGCTGCGATCTCGATTGCGGTTTTAGGAGGAACAAGCTTGGCAGGGGGAAAGGGTTCCTTGTTAGGTACTTTTATTGCTGCACTGATCTTCGGCGTGTTAATGAATATCCTTAACCTTAGTGGGGTTGGTACCTATTTGCAGGAAATCGTTAAAGGAACGCTCCTGATCTTTGTGGTGGGGATGCTGTATCTGAGAGAAGAGCGAATGAAGATTGTATGATTTTGAAGCTAAAATGTAAACTCCATTTATGAGAAAAATCACCATTGAAGAAATTTCAATAACCATCCTAAAAAAACCTCTATTGCTGGCAGGTCTCATTCTTTTCAGTTTAGGAATATTTATAGACCCAGCTTTCCTGACTCCTCTTAATCTACAGAATTTGCTCCGCACGAGCAGTATTCTGGGTGTTCTCTCCATTGGAGTTACTATTGTGATGTTGGTCAGGGAAATAGACCTGTCTGTGGGGTCTTTGATGGCCTTTGCTATCATTTTTGGCATTGAGTTGACCATCCAAATCGAGTCACTTTTCGGGATTAATGCCATTCAGGGAGGACAATATTTAATTCATGGAACAGGATTTCTAATCTTTTTTACGCTTCTGACCGGCCTTCTAGTTGGTCTGTTCAATGGCCTATTAGTAACCAAACTTAAAATTCAATCCCTCATCACAACACTTGGAATCCTCTACGCTGCCAGGGCTTTGGCTTATATTATTTCAGGAGGGCATTCAATCTATCTCACAAAAATAGAAAAACTGGATTGGTTGGGTAATGGGGATATTGCCGGAATTCCAATCCCTCTGATTGTATTTCTTATCGTTGGAGGATTGACGGCATTTCTCCTGGAGTATACGATAGTGGGGCGCCGAATATATGCCATAGGCGGAAACGAAAAAGCTGCTTTATTTGCCGGAATCAATACGGATGCCTGGAAATTATCTGCTTTTATG
>WASW01044628.1_pt1 | contig 22561 bp, 20 predicted proteins | sample 5698521 | NCBI WGS metagenome assembly WASW01 (sample SAMN11175560, study PRJNA528189) | sponge metagenome | isolation source: marine sponge | host: Leucetta | place: Antarctica: Western Antarctic Peninsula, King George Island | collected 2013-01
GCTTTTTTGATAGGTTTTTAAGATGGGTGCCAGGATGGACGGAATCCCATACCAAGCTACCAGAGAAATGATCACGGAAATAAAAGCGATCAAGAGCATGGTCAATTTACGAATGCCCACCAAAAAAATGATCGGGATGAAAATAATCATCAGTAAAAGAGCCGTGCCCAGATCGGGCTGTCTCAAAATGAGGACAAACGGGATAATTACCATCATCGTGGGCCAAATCAACTTCATGAATCCTAAATTCCCAATGAAACGCCTCTCTCGAAAATGGTGAGCTAAAATTAAGATCAGCGTATATTTTGCGAATTCTGAAGGTTGCACAAAAAACGGCCCGACAGCTAACCAACGCTGGACTGGGGTTCCAGGGCCACCGACCCCAAAAAACAAGACGAGCACGAGTAAAATGACCACGCCCGCATGTAGGAAATATCCCCATTTGGCGAGTGTTCGATAGTGAATCAAAGTCGTGCCCAGGGCAACCCCGCTGCCAAGAAAAATCCAGTACATTTGACGCACTTTATAAAAAGCCATTTGCGGGGATCCGATGGTGGCGGAATGGATGGCCGCCACGCCTATCGCACAGATTAAAAGAACGATTCCACACAAAATCCAATCGAAATTGGCCAACAAGCGACGATCAAACATAATTCTTCAAAAATTAAGAGGATGGAAGTAATGGAAAGTGATGCGCATTGAAAAATAGAGTAACAAAGATGCGCCTAAAAGCCAAAAAAAAGTTGATTATTTTTCTGCTCCTTTTCCAGTTCTATTCACAAACGGAGGATGGCAATTTTTGAAATGATGGCGTTGCCATAATAAAAGACCTTTGGCGCGATAGACGACAGAAAAATTTTCGGCAAACCAAGATTTCGAAGCCTTTTTGAGATGCTCGTATTTGGGACCCGCGTCTGGAGTGATGACAAAGTTGACATTGTATTTTTCATAAAATTCCGACTCATAAAGTGCGCCAAATCCCATCAAATCTTCCAGATTGACCGTGTCAAAATTCGCATAAAAATAGTTGCGCCATTTATTGTTGAACAATCGTCCGACATTCGTACAACGCGCATTGATTTCAAAATAAATCTGATCGACAGAATCTTGCCCAATCCGATATTCTTTGGGAGAAATGCCTTGCCACAACCCCGGCAATGCCTGTTGGAAATTCACTTCAGCCCGTGAGTGGGTGAGCATCAAGACCGCAAAACCGCCGATGAACCATTTCTTGGCTTTGGAGATGGTGTGACGGTCGAACTCTAAAAAAACAAACACCGTCAGAATGAGGAGGAGGATATAAGCAAACGCGACATACCTCTGGTAGATGCCTGGATAAAAATAAAAGGACATCAAGCTCAAATAGAGAAAAAGGAATCCCAGCGAAACAAGAGCGACTTTACTGCGCTGGTTTTGTTTGAGCAAGCCAAGCAGTAAAAGAATCGAGATCAAAAATTCTGGATGGTGCTTCCAAAACCGCAAATATCCCCCCATATAATCGAGCCACTCTGGGGCTTTTTGAGTATTTTTGTTGATTTGAAACGTATTGAAATTGGTTGTATCCGCGAGTCGTTCCGGTTTAGGAAGGATTTGTTGGAATCCGGGAAAGACTGGATTGCCTAACCAGAGGGTATTTTTTCCGAAAAAAGGAAGGCACAAGAGGAGAAACAAGAGAGGCAGCATCCAATGGATGAGCTGAATTTTTTTTTGCTGGACAACCGACAAGACAACAGAGGCCGGTAAAAGAAAAATCACATAAGGCAACGCGGTTAATTTGAACGTGATCGCGAACGCGGAGAACATCACCACTGTGATCATCGAGGTTCTTTGAGCAGAACGACTTGAACTCAGCCATTGTCGCAAAAGTGCGACGGTTGCGACAGCCGCAGCGAGGACTCCAATCCAATCGGGTTTAAACGCAATGGTATCGGTTGGGGCAAAATTGAGCATCGTCGGCCAGGCGGCCAAGCCGATTGACAAGAGCGGAAGTTTTCGCAAAACCCAGGGAATCGTTCCTAAAAAAAGGAGCATACTGCCAATAGTCAGCAGAAATGTGACTTGTTGGGCAACAATGTGATACGTGAAATCATTCATGAGGAAGGCACGAATGAAAACGCCAAACGTCTCATAGACTCCCAGTAATAAAAAATGAGTGTCAAGCCCATACGAGTTGAAATCAATCCCACGAAATACATATTTGGCAAAAGGGAGGGTATTGTGGAGTTGCTCGGTTCCATTGATCGGGAGAGTCGTCACCAGATAGCGCAAGCCAAAAGTGATGATGGGAATCCACCAAAGCCACCGCAAAAAGGATTGTTGACGATAAAACCGGTAAAGCCGCCGAAAAGGCAGGGTGAGTTGACGAGGCTCAACAAAAAGGGTGGCGGTCAGAACATAGAGGGTGAAAAAGGCTTTGTAAATAAACGCCATCTTGATGGCAAAGACCGTGGCGACAATCGCGACATTGCCGAATAATGCCAGCCCCAAAAGCCCAGAAATCGCCCAATCCATCCCAGGAAACGTCTGTTTCAGCCAACCTTTGCGGATCAGGAAATAGCGGAGCATTTCACCGACATAGATGACTCCCCAGACGAGACTCAATCCACAAAGTAAGGTGGCGGCATAAAAGAGGCGATGCCCTTGGTTTTGCAGCAAAAAACTAAGGAGGGGGTCAAAAAGCCAAAGAATGAGGAGGCTGAAAAACACAAAGGCGTGTTTTTTAAGATGAAGGATCAATTTTCTGGTTTGAGAAATGATTGAAAAAAGATGATGGAAAATCAAATTCAACTGGATAAAAAGGAAACTATTTCTTGAGCCACTTTCAGCAAAATGAGGCACAATCTAACAGGATGCGGCTTTTCATAAAGCCTCTGTGCCCCGGCCAAATAATTTCTGTAGGAGGTTATTCCAGATTAAACTTTTTGATCAGAAAATCATCGTACTCATCGGCCAAAACGGCGATACAGGCCATCATCCATTCAAATTCTTCCATATCCAGCCCTTCAACAGGACGGACAAAGCTCAAAATGAGTTGATGATTACGAATTCCGAAGGCGGTTCCTTTGAGTTTAAAGCTACCATTCAGCTGCAATATATATTTGTATAACTCAGGAGGAATCTTATCAACATGAAGGATATTGGATGCGACAATCAACTCCGCCTCTTCCTCCAAAGAAGTTAAAAAAACTTGGACTTTGACAGAACCGTTCACAATCCACCATTCTGTCTCACTGATAAACCCTTTTTCTGCTTCTCCGCAATTTTCCAAAAAAGCTGTAATGAGTTCGCTATATTGATTAGGCATACCTTCCTTTCACTTTGATCGTTCAGTCGAGGGTTAAAGGGTTCATTTCAATTTTCTATTCAACGTTTTATCGGCTGGGATGCAAGAAAGGCATCCAGGTCTTTTAAAAATTTTTGATTCATTTGTTTCATCGCTTGATTGATGGCTCTGACCACATCATAAGGTTGGTCTGTTTGAGCAAGTTCTTGTTCATGGTAGACGGTGTACCAATCATAGGTTTTGGCTTGGGCATGCCTGATTCCAACAAAGATTTTTATTGTGCCATAAGGGCGATTATTTTCCAATGTTTGCCCAAATTCTTGAATTTCCACCTCTAAATGATAAACATTCTTCCCGCTTCGGTTTGCTGCTATCTCTGCCAATCGCGCGAACGTGAGTGATTTCAAAAAATAGTGATGCAGCATTTCTTGAGGAGACGCAACCCATTTGGCATAGTTGTAAAAGCGCACTTCAGATGGACGGATTTTAACCACAAGATTTACTGTATCGTAAGGAGAGATACCAGCAAATTTTTTGACCAGCAACGAGGTCGGATATTTGCTTGATCCCTCTATTCCATTGCTCGGATAAGAGGGGGTCTCTAAAAAAAAGTAGTGCGTGGGGACAGACATCTGACTTGAACAACTTGCTAACACCCCAAACAAGAGGATCGCTGTCAAGCACCCTTTCAGTGATTTTATCTTCGCTATCTTATTCACAACAGATCCCATTAAAGGTTTATCATCAACTTCTCACTCAGATAGGAATAATATGCTTGACCAAACGGGTCAAGAAGATCATTCCTCCTTACATGAATAAAATTGACTTTCTTTTCAAATTGGCAGTAGTTTATCTCTTTTCTGATCAAAAAGTCATAACATATTATCACTAAAAATGCTCTTTCCTTTCACAGCTTGATCACAGCATAGAAAAAATAAATGGGCTTTGATAAGAAAATCGGGTGGTAGCCAGAATAATCCCCAACGATGCCTGAGATATTTCATAGACACAATTGATCATTTCTGCTATAAAATTGAAATAATTTTTATAGCGAGGAGAATCTATTTTTCAAACATTCTCTTTTTACTAAAAAATTTTCATAACGTTATTTATGATCACTCTGACCCCATCAGCCGCAAAAGAAATTAAAAAAATTATGGAAGAACAAAGCATTCCTGAAGAAGTCAAAATTCGTGTTGGCGTCAAAGGGGGAGGGTGTTCTGGATTTACCTATACGTTTGAATTTGATTCAAAGAAACGTAAATTTGACCTCGAATTTGAGTCTGAAGGTTTAAAAATATTGGCCGATAAAAAAAGCCATCTTTACGTCAAAGGAACCGAAATCGATTGGAGTTATGGCTTGATGGATCGAGGGTTGAGATTCAACAATCCTAGTGCCAAAAGTTCTTGCGGCTGCAAAACTTCATTTATGTTTGAACCCCCGGAAGGCCCGGCAGCGTTGCCAACTCCCTGGAAATAATTTTTATCCTTACAATTCAAAAAGTACAATTATGAACACACCCTCATGGTCCGGTCAATCGATTGAAGAACAAGTCAAGGCAAGTATTGAATCCGCTCTTCCGGGGGCACAGGCCCAAGTCGTCAGCAATGGGAATCATTTTGATATTATGGTGGTTTCAAACCTCTTTGAGGGCAAAGGATTGCTGGATAAACAACGGCTGGTCTACTCAGCGATTGCATCCTATATGTCCGGCCCTGATGCTCCCATTCATGCGGTAGATCGTTTGAAGACACTCACGCCAGAAGCCGCATAAATTCAATTCTACAGACATCTAACATTTCCACCTCCCATGTATTTGATCGGTTATTTCCAGCATTTCCTACTTGGGAGACGGTTATCACATGAATTTACCCAATCTTTTGAGGAACTATGAAAATTGAAGGCAATCAGATTACATTTCCGAAAACCTTGGACGTGAAATATTCCGGCAAACTCACCGAAGAAACGGATTCCCAACTGACGATTGAAGGAGAGGATGACGATTCTTATCTCAAAGTTTACTCACCCTTTCGTGGAATCGCCAAACTGCTTCTTTTTGAAAACGGGCACTGGGTTGATGCGGAAAGTGGTTCTGCCGATTTTGATTTTTCTTCTTTGGGAATGGGGAATCTTCCAGATTTTGATAATCTGGGGGACCTTGGTGACCTTGGTGTAGGTTTACCAGATTTGGGAGGCCTGGATGGCGATTCTGGCAAAGAAGAGATCGTCGAAGCCGAATATGTCGATCTCGATACGCCCAATGATGCTACCAAAGAGCAAGTAGATCCTGGAAAGAAAACTGCCAAACCGAGTGCCACAAAAAAGAAGGCCAAAAAAGTATCTTCAAAAAAAGCAGAGTCGGAGGAGACGTCTTCTGAGAAAACTCCCAAGCCGAGTGCCGCAAAAAAAAAATCAAAAAAAGCCTCCACAAAGAAGGCTGATTCCAACCAGAAAACCTCTCACAAAAAAACGAAAGAGAACCCCATGATTGTACCAAACGAGACCCTTCCGACCATGAGTATTGAAACCGACAAAGGAACGATTGAGCTGGAGTTGTATGAAGACGATGCCCCCAATACCGTTGGCAATTTCATTTCTTTGATTGAACAAGGGTTTTATGATGGCTTGAATTTCCATCGGGTGATCGGTGATTTTATGATCCAAGGCGGTTGCCCCGAAGGTTCAGGCACGGGAGGTCCCGGTTATCAGTTTGATGATGAAATTTCTGATCGAAAACACGATGATGCGGGTATTCTCTCGATGGCTAATTCCGGTCCTCGTAGCAACGGAAGCCAGTTTTTTATTACCCACAGCCCGACCCCTCATTTAGATGGAAAACACACTGTTTTTGGAAAAGTGACCAATGGGATCGATGTTGTCAATGCGGTTGAGCAAGGAGATCTGATCAACAAAATGGTGATCCAACAAAAACGCGATCATGCTTACGAAGTGCAAAAACTCTAAGCTTTATTCCTGCCAACGACTCAAAAGGGATGCTGATTTTCCTACCCCTCTTTTTTATTCCGGGTTCGCTTGAAACGCCAAACCCTGATCACCCCAATCCGCAAAGTGATTATGCCTGAAAAAATTATTGAAACCAACATCTCAGATGAGATGCGTGAGTCTTATCTGGCCTATGCAATGAATGTCATTGTCGGACGTGCCTTGCCGGATGTTCGAGATGGTCTCAAACCGGTACACCGTCGCGCTTTATTTTCTATGCACGAGCAAGGCAATGATTATAACAAAGCGTATCGGAAATCGGCTCGTGTTGTTGGAGATGTGATCGGTAAATATCACCCGCATGGCGATGCGGCGGCCTATGATACGATTGTTCGACTCACTCAGGATTTTTCCATGCGCTACCCTTTGGTGGACGGGCAAGGGAATTTCGGTTCGGTGGATGGCGATTCTGCCGCGGCCATGCGTTATACTGAAATACGCATGAAACGCATTGCGCATGAGTTGCTGGCGGATTTGGATAAAGACACCGTCAATTTTTCTTCAAATTACGACGAATCCCTGGAAGAACCCGTCGTCTTGCCAGCTAAAATTCCAAACCTGCTCGTCAATGGTTCGACAGGCATTGCTGTTGGAATGGCTTGTAACATCCCTCCTCACAATCTCACAGAAGTGATGGATGCGCTTTTATACTATATCGATCATCAGGAAAACACCTCCCTACCGGACTTAATGGAACATCTCCCAGGGCCGGATTTTCCGACAGGGGGGACGATCATGGGGAGGTCAGGAATTTATAGTGCTTACGAAACAGGGAGAGGGATCGTTATTGTCCGTGCCAAAACTCATTTTGAAAAAGAAGCGGGAGGCGCCGATTTGATCATTGTGACGGAGCTGCCCTATATGACCAACAAAGCGAACATGATTGAAAAAATTGCTATCCTCGTCCGTGAGAAAAAATTGGAAGGGATTTCTGATTTACGCGATGAATCGGATCGAAAAGGGATGCGGATTTATATTCAGGTGAAGCGAAATGAAACCCCTGAAGTGGTCTTGAGCAGCCTCTTTAAACACACAGCGATGCAGTCTTCTTTCGGGATCATTATGCTCGCTATTGTGGATCAGCAACCGAAAGTCCTTCCTTTGATTCAGACCCTGCGATTGTTCTTAGAGCATCGCATTACGGTCGTCACGCGCCGGACTCAATTTGAATTGAAGCAGGCAGAGGCAAAAGCCCACATTCTGGAAGGATTGACCATCGCTCTGAGCAATCTGGATCCCGTGATTGAGTTGATTCGAAGCGCAGAAAACGGGGCGGCGGCCAAGCAAGGGTTGATCGACAATTATGAGCTTTCCGCAAAACAAGCTCAGGCAATCCTCGACATGAGATTGCAACGTTTGACAGGATTGGAACAAGATAAAATTCGTGTAGATTTTGAAAACCTCCTCAAAGAGATTCAAGAATATAAAGCCATCCTGACAGACGAAACTCGGATTTTGGACATCATTCGTGAAGAATGCCGGGAAATCCGTGAGAAATATGGAGATGAACGCAGGACGCAAATTTCAGAAGAAGACAGTTCTATTTCTATTGAAGAATTGATCACCCAAGAAGATATGGCGGTCACAATTTCCCGGAGCGGCTATATCAAACGTTGTTCTGTCAGCGAATACCGCCTCCAGCGTCGTGGCGGCAGAGGGCGGATTGGGATGAGCATGAAAGATGAAGATTTTGTCGAAAAAATGTTTGTCGCGTCCACCCATGATCACCTCTTGATTTTTACGACATTCGGGCAGGTTTTTGCGATGAAAGTCTATCAATTGCCACAAGCGGGTCCGGCCAGTAAAGGAAAAGCGATGATCAATCTGCTCCCTTTGCGACCCGATGAAAAAGTCTGTGCTTACTTGAATGTTCCTGAATTTGCGGAAGATAAATATGTTTTACTGTGTACGGCCAATGGCATTTGTAAAAAAACCAGTCTGTATGCGTTTCGTAAAGTGCGCGTGAATGGCATTCGCGCGATCACTCTCGATGAAAACGACACGGTGCTTTCTGTTCAAATGACCGATGGGAATCAGGAAATTTTCATTGCGACCGAAAAAGGGATGAGTTTACGTTTTCTTGAAGAACAAATTCGTACGATGGGGCGAGAGGCTCGTGGCGTGATTGGGATTCGCATGAAAGCCAATGATCGTGTCGTCACAATGGAAGTCTTGCATGGCACCGGAGCGATTCTGACAGTCACAGAAAATGGCTATGGGAAGAAGACTCTGACCACCGATTATCCGCTTTCCAAAAACCGTGGTAACCAGGGAGTGCGTGCGATTAAAACCTCTGAGCGAAATGGGTTGGTGGTTGGCGCCTTGGAAATCGGAGAAAAATTTCAGGTGCTGTTAGTCACGAAACTGGGGCAAATGATTCGCATCAAGACGGATCGCATTCCTGTGATTGGCCGAATCACTCAAGGAGTCCGTCTTTTCAATTTAGATAAGCAAGAAAAAGTGATCGATATCGCAAGATTTCTTGAAGAAGAATCAGATGATGAAGATGATGATGAAATGGCTGAATCTTCCATAGAGGCAACAGAGGGAGCGCCTGCTGAACTTTCAGGAGAAAGCGATTCTGAGGCTAAAGCTGAAACGGGAGAAGTCATCTCTGAAGAAGATGATTCGATGCAAACTTTGTCTGAGGAATAGGGCTTCGCAGAGGAAATCATTCTCGGATCTCCTCTGCAATTATAGAAAACAACGGATTTCCTATTTTGCCACTTTGTATTTCGGAGGTTTTTGTGGTTTTTTCACCCAGGTTTGCCCGTGGATTTCCTGTTCCATTTTTTTCCGCCAATCACAGGCCAGTTTAAAGGCTTTTGCTTCTCCATGTTTATTGACTGAAAACATCCGACATTTATGAGCTCCATATTCGGGGCTCCAGGAAACAGAAAAGTACTCACTAAAGGTCTCATTCCGATTCTTTTTTCTTGTCCGACAAACGCCAATCACCCCGGATTTATTCCGTTTATCTCGGCGCACAATCCGTCGTGCCGGATAGGTTTTACCGATTTCTTGAATCAAGCCGTCCCGGAAAGCGATGGCTTTTGTCAAAGCAACCTCACGCCCACCACTTTTGAGATCACTGAATAATTTCGAGTACGTGATGGTTTCGTTATAAACCCGCATGAACCAACCATGAGTGTCTTTAGAATCAATGCGGCTGATTCCTTTATGCTTGGATTCTTGTGGTTTTTTCTTCGCCTTTATTATTTTAATTTTTACGGGACGTTTCGTCATTTTACGTCCCACATTTTTCTTTTGTTGTGCCACGTCTACCCCCTTCATCATTGATGAATTTTCTAATTCAGTTTTTATAAAAAAACTGAGTATTTTACCAAGACTTGATGAGGTAAGTTTACCATGTGAATTTATTCGTGTAAATGGGATTGAGCACATTAGTTAGGAAAATCAGCTATTTGCTTATTAAATTATGATCATCAGTGCTTGAAATGAGTTTTTTTTATTGATCAACAAAGGTTCGGATTCTTAATTGATCGGCAAATAATTCTTTGAGTTGTTAAGAAAAAAACTTTAATTAAATCAACTTCTTAATTTTAACAGCATGATTTTTTTGGTATTTTAATTTTAGATTTTTAATCAAAGACTTGGGGCTAATATTCTAATTTTTCAGGGGATTTTTTTGATTGCTTTCCTCTCTAGTATCTCATATTGTGAGCATCTCAAAGAGACGTTATTGAGGGGCAATTTGATTTTGATCAATTTGGCCAGTGAGGGCAGATCAATACAATTCAAACAGAATTGAATTGTGTCAGAGATGGATTTTAATTGACACAGGATTATCCACAAGGAACGTGGATTGGTAGCAGGAGAAACGGATTTTTCCTATCAAATTGCGATTATTCAATCCAAAAGGACTTTGGATTTAGGAATGGAGATGGATCTAAACGACAGGTGGTTATTATTTAAGGAGCACATTCAAAAAGAATTAGAACCGGAAGAATATGAAGGCTGGCTTGATCATTTAGAGTTGGTCGAAGTCTCGGTCAAAAAAATCATAATTGCCGGGATTCCTCATCCTCTGTTTCGAGATGATATCGTGAGCAATCATGATAAATTATTTCGACAGCTTTTCAATGAAATCTTTCCTGAAAGTGCCTCACCTCACAAGAAAAAAATAAAGTACTGCGTGGGGGCTTATCACGGTGATCAAAAAGCTCCTGTCCAAACCGAATTTGCTTTTGAGGAATCTCCAGCAGGTTCCCTCGCTGAAGAATCGACTGCGCCACCTCAGGAGTCTTTTCGGAAAGTCATTTCCCTCCAGTCTGAATTTCAATCAGAGGCACCCTCCTTATTTGATCCCAAACAGACATTGGACGCATTGGTTATCGGCAATCATAATCGCCTCGCTTACGAAGCCGGCTGTCGGATCATTCATGCGCCCGGTTCTTTGTACAACCCCCTTTATATTTATGGCGAATGCGGATTGGGAAAAACCCATTTACTGGAAGCCCTCGGACAAGCATTCCAGCAATTGTATCCTGACTTTCAGATAATTTATACCACGGCAGAGTCCTTTTTAAACGATTTTGTCACGCATATCCAACATCGCAAAATGAGCGCATTCCGCCAACGTTATCGCCATGCCGATGTCATCTTGATTGATAATATCCAAACCCTCTCCGGCACTAAAAACTGCCAAGAGGAGATGCGGCATACGATTGAAGCGCTTCAAAAAAGAGGGAAACAGATTGTTGTTACCAGCAATCAACTCTCTAGAAATATCAAAGATTTGAATCAAGCCTTGTGCTCCCAGTTGGAATCAGGGCTGATGGCTGACGTGAAATATCCGGATCTGGAAACACGCATGGCTATTTTACAAAGTAGAGCCAAGCGAGATCATGTCGCGCTGCCTCCAGAAGTATGTCACTTTATCGCCCAGCATATCTTCTCGAATGTTCGCAAAATGGAAGGTGCTCTGATTCGTCTTGGTGCTCATGCTTCTCTGCTTCGCCAGAAAATTTCACTGGATTTCGCAAAAGCAACTCTTGCAGACCTGATTGAAACCCCGCTTCACTCCACAAATGATCCGGGTAGCCTTGTTCCTGCCAATCAAATTGAGAAAGTTTTTCAGAAAATCTGTACCATGTCTCAGGTTTCCCGATCCGATCTCAAATCGAGCGCACGGGCCAATAGAATTGTGCGTGCCCGGCAAATGAGTATGTATCTTTTGAAAGAATTAACGGACATGTCACTCACGGAAATCGGAGTCCAATTTGGCAATAGAACCCATTCTGCGATCCACAATTCTTTGAAGCAAATTAAGAAAAAAATGGTCACCGATGACGTCTTGCGTCAGCAACTTCAGCTAGTGAAAGAAGACCTGGCACGAGAAGCCGGAGCCGCTCAAATAAAAATTCCACAACTTTTTTCTGAAATCAAATAGCTTCTTGGCATACTTTCTTCTCTCAGAGATCTCAGAACAACCCCTCTTCCATCCGACTTGATCCCCTTGTCACAACCAAGAATGAAGCCTCTTATGTAGAAAAATGAAGCAACGAATCTGGTGTCGGGGCTTTAAGAAATAATTTGAATCCCTGCCTATTTTCTAGTAGAAATCTTCTTTCTCCTCAAATTTTGACACTCATCTGAATCTGAAAATGTACCAAGCTCGTTTTATTTGGGTTGGAAAAACCCAGGACTCTTATCTCAAAACAGGGATCGATCAGTATTTTTCAAAATTGAAACATTATCTGTCCGTTGAATGTTTGGAAATCAAACCTGCCAATGAGGCTCAGAAGAATCAAACCCTTTGGCGAAAAAAAGAGACCGAAGCGATTTTGAAAAAAATTCAAGCCTCTGAAACAACGATTGTCTTGGACGAACATGGCGAGCAAAAAACATCGGTTGAATTGGCACGAAAACTGGAGCAATTGAAAGAAACGGAGTATAAACGAGTCAACTTTGTGATTGGAGGCGCATTTGGGCTTGATCTGTCGCTTTTTGAAAAACCATTCCGCCTCAGTCTTTCACCAATGACCTACACACATCAAATGGTGCGCTTGATTCTGATGGAACAGATTTACCGTGCTTTTACCATTATCAATAAAGAATCTTATCACCATTGATTTCATGAGACGACATCTATGAGACGCATTGTAATCTTGTCTGGAACCCTCGGCATGCTGGGTATCCTCGGATATTTCATGTATTTGAATAACCATAAGGTCTCCTTGGTGTTGTTCGGTGCCTATTCCGTGCATTTGTCATCCTGGATTATCATTTTTGCCACCTTTTTTCTGGGGTTCTGCGTTTCATGGCTCCATCAATTTTTTTTCCATCCAGGCCGCATCGTACAACGGACCAAACATACTTTCTTAGGCTATCAGAATACAAAAAAAGAACAGCGACTTCATCAGTTTTATGACGCTTGCTTGCGCCTCGATTTTAAAGCCATTCGTGCTATTTTCAACAAACTGAAACATTCAGAAACCTTCCCACTGCATTTAAAAGCCCACTACTTAAAACAGCAACGCTACCAACAACCTAGTGCTTATTTGCTGGACGCTCACCAAACGCTCAAACAACAGTTTCCTGGTAATTTACAAGTGCTCCTCCCTTATCAAAAATTGGCGATTGAAATAGGGGAGTGGGGCTTGGTAGAACTCCTCAGCCAGGAAATTCTCCAGTTGGAAAAAAACCACCCTCGCGGGGTAGACGGCTTGAGGCAAGTCTATCAACAACGAGGGGAATGGGAAAAATGTGTGGAACAGGAACGGCAGCTTTTGAGCGCCTTCCCCAAAAGCCTCGTCTCTGAAAAATTGTTGTCTCAACATGAAACTCATCTGCTCAAAGGATTCGGGCAAAATCCTCGCGGGCTCCAAAAACAGAATTTGAATTATCTCCCTGATAAATCTTCTTTTAAAGAATTTCACCGGGTTCCTCTGATGATTGGAGAAGCCCTCCAAATGTGCCAGGCATCTCAATATTATAAAGCGGCCAATTTGCTCAAACGCTGTTATGAAAAAACAGCCGCACCAGTTTTGTTAGATGAATTAGAATCAGTTTTTCACCAGACAGGGCGCAGTGAAAAAGTGCTGGGAATGTTTCAAGAGCTTCGCCAGTCTTCCTCAGCCACCCTCTATGTCGAATTGGTGCTCGCTAGAATTTATTATCGGATGGATCAGTTTGCTCCAGCCAAGACTATTTTAGAAAAATTGGCTTCTGATTATCAAAGCTTGCCTTTGCTTTACCATACTTTGGATTATTTGATGGCGCTAGCCGAAAAAAATGAAGAAAAACAACTTCAGGTGGCGCAAACGATCATTCACTCAGACAAATTGTTAGATCAACTTTATTCGTGTAGGCAATGCGGTGAAACTGGAAATTGGCAACCAATCTGCCGCCGCTGCAATCAAACTTACAGTTATGTCTACAGGGAAACCTTGACTTGAAAAAATAAACTGCTTCGCAATAAATTTAACTAGGTACAGAATCGAACCGATCAATAAGCGACTCTGACGGTTTTTGACCCCGAAGCACTATTCTCAAATCTGGATTAAAAATGTTAGAACTGAGACCCAGCTGTGAGCATTGCAATAAATCGCTACCTCCGCATTCGACCGAAGCCATGATTTGTACTTTCGAATGCACCTTTTGTAAAGAATGTGTCGAAGGGGTTCTTGAAAAAACTTGTCCCAATTGCGGAGGGAATTTCCAGCCCCGACCAATCCGACCTCAAGGTAAATTAGAAAAAAATCCTCCTAGCCAAAAGGTTGTTCACAAACCAATAGATCTGGAAAAACAGAGGGCGTTTGTCACTGAGAGGAAGCGTTGACTGAGAAATAGGAATTATGAAAACATACACGATTGGTGTGGATTACGGCACAAATTCAGTGCGTTCGATTGTGGTGGAATGTAGCAACGGTCACGAAATAGCGGCATCCGTTTATGATTACCCGACTGGAGAGCAGGGAATCATCCTCGATAAAAACGATCACAATCTGGCACGGCAAAATCCTGCCGATTACATTCAAGGCTTGGAAACAAGCATCACCGAAGCACTCAAAGAGGCAAGCAAACTTGACGGTTTTTCAAACGATCAAGTGATTGGGCTTGGTGTCGATACAACGGGTTCTACGCCACTCCCTATCGATCAAAACAACCGCCCATTGGCGATTTCTCCTCTTTGGAAAGACAATCTCTCTGCTCATGCGTGGTTGTGGAAAGATCACACCAGCGCCGAAGAAGCGCAACGGATCACCGCGATAGCTCAAGCACACAGACCGCAGTATTTGGCCAAATGTGGAGGGGTCTACTCGTCTGAATGGTTTTGGTCCAAACTCTGGCATTGCCTGGTGGTCGCGCCTGACGTTTTTGAGGCGGCTTACAGTTGGATAGAAATTGCCGATTTTATTCCAGCGCTTTTGGCAGGGATCACGGATCCACGAGATGTGAAGCGTGGGGTTTGTGCCGCGGGACACAAAGCGATGTACTGTGATGAATGGGATGGCTTGCCTGACAAAGAATTCTTAGCACGGCTCGATCCTAAATTGGCCGATTTGCGAGATCGACTCTATCAAAAAGCCTACAGTGCTGATACTGAAGCCGGTCGTTTATCAGTCGAATGGGCCGGAAAATTTGGACTTAATTCCGGGATTCCCATCACTGTGGGAGCTTTCGATGCCCACTATGGGGCGATTGGCGCTGGTGTTCAAGAAGGGACTCTCGTGAAGATCATTGGAACCTCCACTTGTGATTGCATGGTGGTTCCTTCAACAAAAAAAATCGAGGATATCCCCGGAGTTTGTGGAATTGTCAATGGTTCGATTCTTCCTGATTTTTATGGGATTGAAGCCGGACAATCAGCCGTCGGGGACATTTTTAAATGGTTTATCGAAATTGTCTGTCAAGGAAACGAAACCCTGCACCAAACTTTGACAAAAGAAGCCTCTGAACTGAAGCCAGGACAATCCGGATTGTTGGCTTTGGATTGGAATAACGGCAATCGGTCGGTTCTTATCGATCCTAAACTTTCTGGATTGTTACTCGGACAAACCCTCTACACCACTCAAGCTGATATTTATCGTGCTTTGATCGAAGCCACGGCGTTTGGTGCGAGAGCGATCATTGACAGGGTTCAAGAATTTGGTGTTCCGGTGAAGCGAATTGTTTGTTGTGGCGGGATTGCTGAAAAAAACCCACTGCTGATGCAGATTTATGCCGATGTGACGGGTTGTAAGATGCAGGTTTCGGCATCTGCTCAAACTTGTGCGTTAGGTTCGGCAATTGTCGCCTCTGTTTTGGCAGGAGAAAGCGGCGGGGGACATCCCAATATCCTCACGGCGCAGCAGAAGATGACGGGAGTGAAAACTTTGGAATTTACCCCGAATTCGGCAAACAAAGCAATTTATGATCGGCTTTATCGACTCTATCGAACCCTGCATGATGGCTTTGGAGGGATACAGCCGGCGGTTGATCTTTCCAATGTGATGAAGGATTTGATGATCTTGAAGGAAGGAACAAAAAATTGAGTGTGTTGCAGACATTGAAAGAACAAGTCTATGAAGCGAATATGGAGCTCGATCGACGTGGTTTGGTTCTTTACACTTTCGGGAATGTTTCGGGGGTTGATCGTGACCAAGGGCTGGTAGCGATCAAACCAAGCGGAGTGCCCTATTCGGCACTCCAAGTCTCTGATATAGTGATCGTAGATCTTGAAAATCAGATCGTTGAAGGGCAATTGCGCCCCTCCTCCGATACTAAAACCCACACATTGCTCTATCGCCATTTTCCAAAAATCGGTGGTATCGTTCACACTCATTCTACCTATGCGACCGCTTGGGCACAGACCAAAAAACCAATCCCTTGTTATGGAACCACACATGCTGATTATGTTTTTGGAAAAGTCCCCTGCACGGGAGTAATTACGGATGAGCAGGTGGAAAAAGATTATGAAGAGGAAACCGGTCATCAAATTCTGGAAGCAATGCAAGGAAAAGATCCTTTAGAATTTCCAATGATTTTAGTGGCGAATCATGCCCCGTTCACCTGGGGAAAAGATGCGGATCAAGCAGTTTATCATTCCGTCGTTTTAGAAGAGTTGGCCAAAATGGCGTTTCTCACGCACACCATTGATCCGAGTACTACGGATTTGAAACAATCGGTATTGAACAAACATTATCAACGCAAACATGGAAAAGATGCCTATTACGGGCAAACCTGATTCATTATTCATTTGTCATTCTTTTTACTTTATTAAACAGTTAGAATTTTGGAAAATCAAAAAAAAATATTTCAAAAACTGGAAAAAATATTTGAATTGACCTTCGGACAATCTCCTGAAAAACGACAGTGGTTTTTTGCGCCAGGACGTGTGAATTTGATTGGAGAACACATCGATTACTGTGGAGGCTTTGTTTTGCCTGCCGCGCTTCAGATGGGAACTTACGCGGTTGCTCGCAAAACGGCTTCTTCCGAAATTGTGATGGAATCCACCTTGATGGACAATCGAGTGTCATTTCCAACAAATGCGCCCGTTTTTTTAAAATCGGATGGCTGGGGAAATTATCCCAAAGGCGTTTTTGCTGAATATCTCAACAGAGGTGTCCTGAGCCAAGGATTGGAAATTTTATTTCATGGTGATCTTCCGGGTGGCGGCCTTTCCAGTTCCGCTTCCATTGAAGTTTGTGCCGCTTTGATGATTGAAACTTTCAACCAGTTTCATCTGTCTTCTGAAGATTTACAAAATCGCAAAAAAATCGCTTGGCTTTGTCAGCATTCTGAAAATCATTTCAATGGAATCAATTGTGGCGTGATGGATCAAGGGGCGGTTGCTTTGGGAAAAAAAGACCATGCGCTCCTAATGGATTGCCGCAATCTTGCGATTGAGTACATTCCAATTGATTTGGGGGAATATTCCCTCTTGATCGGAAATACCTGCAAAGCGAGAAAATTGACGGATTCAAAATACAACGAAAGACGCGCCGAAGTTGAACGCGCTTTAGCCATCATTCAGAAACACCAATCTGTTGAAAATTTGTGTGAAATAAAAATCAGTGATTTGGAAAATACGCTCAATTTGCTGGATGATCCGATCTTGATCAAGCGCACTCGACATATTATTTCTGAAAACAACCGCGTCCATGAAGCAGTAGATTCTCTGAAAAAGGGGCGCTTGACTTTGTTTGGTCAGAAGCTGATTGCCAGCCATCAATCGCTCAAAAATGATTATGAAGTCACTGGTAAGGAATTAGATACCCTGGTCGAAACGGGTTTGTCACAACCTGGAGTATTGGGAGCCAGAATGACAGGGGGAGGTTTTGGTGGTTGCATGATTGCGTTGGTTCACCAGACTCAGGTTGAGGCTTTCAAAAAAAATGTGACTGAGATCTATGAAACACAAATCGGCTATCCTCCTGAATTCTATCAAACCATTGCTGGCCCTGGTGCTGGCGAAATTCAGAGGCTTTCGGATGAATGACATTCAATTGATCATGAATCTTTCAATCTTCAATTAGCCCGGCCTGAACTTGTGAAAACAGTTGACCTAACCAGTGTTCCTCACCGACGTTTCAATCCATTGACGGGAGAATGGGTGCTCGTCTCTCCCCACAGAACAACACGTCCTTGGCAAGGGAAACAGGAAACCGCCCAAACCGATCAACGGCCTCAGCATGATCCTCAATGTTACCTTTGCCCTGGAAACGAGAGGGCGGGGGGGCATCTCAACCCGAATTACAGCGAGACTTTTGTGTTCGCCAATGATTTTGCCGCTCTCTTACCAGAGGCTCCGCAAATCGAACAAAGCCGAGATCTCCTGCTTCAAACCGAGGGGGTTCGAGGAGAGTGCCGGGTTTTTTGTTTTTCTCCTCGACATGATCTCACCCTCCCACAGATGACCGTTGAAGCGATTCAAGGGGTTGTTGAAACATGGAAAACGCAGGCTATCGAACTAGGAAAACAATATCAGTGGGTACAAATTTTTGAAAATAAAGGGGACTTGATGGGATGTTCTAACCCGCACCCTCATGGCCAAATTTGGGCCAGTGATTTTTTACCCAATGAAGTGGCCAAAGAAGACAAGAATCAAAACGCGTATTTTGAGCAAAACCAATCCCCATTGTTGCTGGATTATGTTCGTTTGGAACAGGAAAAAAAGGAAAGAATCGTTGCGGAAAATGAGCACTGGTTGGTGGTCGTGCCGTATTGGGCGATTTGGCCTTTTGAAACGCTACTGCTACCGAAAAGATCCGTTCGTAGACTCCCGGATTTGACTTCTGAGGAAAGCAAAACCTTGGCTGAAATTCTGAAACGTTTTTTGACACTTTATGATAACTTGTTTGAAGTCTCTTTTCCTTATTCAATGGGCTGGCATGGGGCTCCTTCCTTTGCGAAGGATGACCAACATTGGCAGCTTCACGCCCATTTCTACCCGCCATTATTACGATCCGCAGCAGTGAAAAAATTCATGGTCGGTTATGAAATGTTGAGCGAAGCACAACGAGATTTGACAGCAGAACAAGCCGCAGCGACATTGAGATCTCTGCCAGAAACTCACTATTTAGGCTCCTCCTGAATTTTCAGATCACCATTATTTCGCTCTTCAGTTTTTAATTATTTTTGCAGGATTTGCCAGTTGGCGAATAGGGAGTCATCGCACCAGAATATATTTTTTTATTTGGCCACGCATAGGCTCCTGTTTTAGAGGTTTTCAAGCTCAAAGAAACTAGATTTTCTGCTAATTTTACGGCACTGATCACCCCATCTATCACCGGGACACCATGCTCTTCTTGAAGAGCCTTTGTCAAATCTGTCATCCCAGCACATCCCAAGACAATCGCATCTGCGCCATCATCGGTGAGTGATCTTCGTATTTCAGCAGAAATGCGAGATCTTGCATTTGAGGCTGGATTTTCGAGTGCCAATACCGGGACATCCGCTGCCCGTACCTTGGGGCATCGACTGGCAAGGCCATATTTGTTTAAATTGTGTTCCAGTGCAGAAATTGACCGTGATAATGTTGTGACCACCCCAAATTTGTTGGAAATAAAACTGGCCATATGAAACGCGGCTTCACCAATACCAATGACGGGCACATCCGTGATACAGCGTGCCGCATCCAAACCAGTATCATCAAAGCAGGCAATAATGATGGCATCTGTTTGAGGGTATTTTTGAATTTGAGCGATCAAGCCAGGAACGGCAAAAGCTTCATCATAATACCCTTCAATACTGACAGGGCCGCTTTCAGATTGTACGGCAATAACCGTCGTGTCATCGCAAGCAACTGAAGTTGCCGCGGCTCCAATCTTAGCCGTCATCGAAGTGCTTGTATTTGGATTGATGATGAGGATATTCATGACATTTTATTGATATTGGACAATATTACACTTCTCCGCCTAAATATAATCGTTTGATTCGATCATCATTTAAGAGTGCTTTCGACTCTCCGCTCAGGGCGATTTCACCTGTGGCAAGAGCATAGGCTCGGTGGGAAATACGCAGCGCCATTCGAGAATTTTGTTCCACCAGTAAGACACTGACTTTTTCATCTCGATTGATGGCAACAATTGATTGGGCAATGTCTTGCGCCAGCTTGGGAGCGATGCCCAGTGATGGTTCATCCATCAGCAGAAGGCGAGGCTTTGCCATCAGCGCTCGGCCAATCACCAGCATTTGCTGTTCACCCCCACTCATCGTCCCTGCTGTTTGTGAATAGCGTTCTTTGAGTCTTGGAAAACGCCCTAAAACCATTTCAAGCGTTGTGCGAATATCCGCTTTATCTGTTCGTGTAAAAGCTCCCATGAGCAGGTTATCTTTGACAGACATGAATGGAAATACTCGCCGACCTTCAGGAACCATCGCGATCCCCATTTTGACCATTTCATCAGGATTCAAGCCATCGATTTTTTTCCCCTGGAAAAAGATTTCCCCGTGGCTGATCTTCCGAAGTCCCGTAATAGCACGCAAAATAGACGATTTGCCGGCACCATTAGCCCCAATCAAAGCAACCGTTTCACCTTCATTAACCGCCAGCGAAACACCTTTAAGCGCAGAGACGTGATCGTAGTTGAGTTGTACCTCAGTAAATTTTAGCAACGGCTCCATTTATAATCCTATCGATTCATCTTCAACACCTAAGTAGGCTTCAATAACCTTGTCATTATTCTGTATTTCAGTAGAGCTGCCTTCCGCAATCTTTTCACCAAAATTCAAGACAACAATCCGATCTGATATCTTCATGACGGCTTGCATATCATGCTCAACCAATAATACCGTCACCCCCCGATCTCTCACACCACGGACCATTTCCACTGCGCGCCTTGTCTCCTCATGATTCATCCCCGCAAAAGGTTCATCCAGCAGAAGAACTTTAGGGTCAGTCGCCAATCCCAACGCAATCCCTAAAGCGCGCAGATGACCATGAGGCAAGTTGCTCGATAATTCGTCTTTAACGGAATCCAAATCGAGTGTGGCCAATATTTCATCCGCAGAATGGCCAAATGCCGCTTCATCCCGTTTCGCGGTTGCTGTCCCAAAGAAGTATCCTAGTAAACTGGCCTTGGAACGTAAGTGGTGGGCAATGATGACATTCTCACGAACACTCATCCCTTTGAAAATGGTGGTCTCCTGAAAAGTGCGAACAATCCCTTTACGCGCAGTGATATGGGGTGCCAAATTAGAAATACGCTCCCCCTTAAATAGCACTTCTCCCTCACTGGGTTTTAAAAATGAGGCAATCAGTTTAAACAAGGTAGATTTCCCTGCCCCATTCGGACCGATCACCGATAAGATTTCATTTTCCCTGACAGAAAACGAAACTTTGTTCACCGCGATCAAACCACCAAATCGACGAGTTACGTTTGCCACTTTTAATAATTCACTCATTTCGCAATCGCTGAAATTTTTTAAAATGAAGACTGAAAAGCCCATTCGGCAATACGAGCATCAACCCAATCAAGACTGATGAAAATATCAAGAGTTGGTATTTGCCAGTTTCAAATAACCAATCCCAACCAAAATAGAGGACAAATGTCCCTAACATCGGCCCGAAGACATAACCCAATCCTCCCAGAAAACAGTTCAGCATAAAATTGATCGAATCTGTTATTGTGAAACTAGAAGGATAAATAGACTGTGCAATCGTGGCAAAAATCGCCCCACCAATCCCGCCAAGGAACGAAGAAATGGCATAGGCGATCCCTCTTAGATAGGTGATATTAACACCAATGGATGATGCCAGTTCTTCGTTTTGTTGGAGTGAAAGACAGAGCCTCCCCATCCGAGAATAAACCAGGCGATAAAGCCCCCCAAAACAAAGGATCATTAAAATCACAGATAAATAGTAAAAGGCCGGTTTGACATTTTCTAACGTCGAAAAAGCGGGGATAATGGTGATACCAAAAAGTTCTAAAGCGCCTGGTAATGGAATATTCACAATACCACTGGCTCCTCGCGTAACTGGTAAAGCGAGTGCTAAGAGTTTGATCACCTCGGTCAAAACCAGGGTGACCATTGCGAAATAAACACCACGCAAACGCAAAATGGGCAATCCTATCAAGACACTGGCAACCGCACAAAATATTCCGGCAATGGGCAAAGACAGCCAAAAAGAAACCCCAAAATCCATGATTAGAATCGCGGAAACATAGCCCCCCATCAGAGAATAAGCCCCTTGTCCGATATTGATTCTACCAATGTAAAAGGTGAGCCAAACGCCAGCACTGGCAATACTAAGCAAAGCCACTGAGGTGAGCGTGTAATACAGATCCCAACGCTCCGTTAGGTTAATCCCTAACGGAATAATACCGAGGACCATGATTAAAAATATCGCGACAAGAGCGTGTTTAGTATGTTGTGTCATCTATCATTAACCCCAGGGTTTCCCCATCAATCCTTGTGGGCGAATACTCAAGAAAACCATCAAGGATGCAAATATTATCAAATAAGTGATGTCGCCGTAGGAATGCAGGACTGTGAGGCCCACTGATTCCATCATTCCTAAGATAAAACCACCGACGATTGCCCCAGATATCACACCCGCACCACCGATCATCACCATCATGAATGCCTTGATGGAAATAGGGCCACCGATTCCAGAACTAACCCCTGTGATCGTGACGAGCAAGCCACCAACCACCCCTGCCAGCATTGAACCAATTGCGAAACCAACCATTGAATAATGATCCACTTGCACTCCCATTAGCTGAGCCGCAACACGGTCTTGAGCAAGTGCGCGCATCGCACGTCCTGGCTTGCTGTAGCGCATATACAAAACAAACCCGCCAATGATAAAAATAGAGAGG
>WASW01048046.1_pt1 | contig 22476 bp, 14 predicted proteins | sample 5698521 | NCBI WGS metagenome assembly WASW01 (sample SAMN11175560, study PRJNA528189) | sponge metagenome | isolation source: marine sponge | host: Leucetta | place: Antarctica: Western Antarctic Peninsula, King George Island | collected 2013-01
CTTTTCTATAGGAAGGTGGGAAGGGTGCTTGTTCTTTCCGCTCGAAGATTTTTTCTGGGGAACCGTTTCCTGCTCAGCAGAGGATGGGACCTCGTTGGCCTTTTTTTCAGTGGAGTGCTCTATCGTGTTTTCCGAATGACGATGAGCACTGCTGAACATGACGGTGCCAGCAGGAATCTCTTTTACTTTCTCACGAGCCTGATCCACCGGTCTGGCAGGAGAGTCAGGCTGTTGCTCCGCTGTCTGTGGTGCGTGCACACTGCTATACAATGGAACCAGAGTCGATCCCTTGATTTCGGTTTTTGTCGAAGCCTCAGAGCTTGTTTCCTTTTCAGAATGTTCAGGAGTGGAAACGGCTTTGCCAGACGATGCTTCCCGTTCTTGATGAGCGGGCATCTCGGCAGTTTGCGCCTCTGCCTCTAATTCTGCCGGCTTTTCTGGAGTTTGAGCAACACTCACCTCTGCTTTAGAGCTGGGCGTTTTTTCTGAAGTTTGAGCAACACTCGCCTCTGCTTCGGGGAGTCCCGTTTCTTCGGGTGAATCCGCTTGTGGCGGGGCGGGTTTACCATGTTTTCGAGGAGGGCGAGGGGGTTTTGATTTTGCTTTAGAGTCCTCCTGATCATTCTGCTCCTCTTCTTCCACGAGAGGCGTGCCCCGTTTTTTGGAAATCACTTCAAAGGTTGGCAAAATTCCAGGTTTGATCGAAGGATCGGCGGTGAGGACAATGTGGAGGCCAAATTCTAACTCCAACTCATCCAGTTGTTGACGTTTTTTATTGAATAAATAGTTGGATAGCTCAATCGGAATCCGGCTGTGGATTTCAGCAACATTTTCTGTGGCCGCCAATTCGCGAATCTTCCGCAAGACCGCATTGGCCAATGAAGAAATAGAAAGCACTTCTCCCATTCCTCCGCAGACGGGGCAGACCGTTTTGGTTTCCTGAGACAAGGCCGTGGCAATCCGTTGGCGGCTCATCTCCAACAAGCCAAACTGAGAGATTGTCCCCAGATTCCATTTGGCTTTATCGTCCTGCAAACAGGCTTCTAAGGCGCTGACAACGGTAGTGCGATTTTTTTCAGAAAACATATCGATAAAATCAATCACAATCAAGCCTCCCAAGTTCCGCAATCGAAGCTGGCGGGCCACTTCCTCAGCGGCTTCCGTATTGGTCAGTAAGGCGGTTTCCTCAATGTTATTGGCCTGACTGTAACGCCCTGAATTGACATCAATGGCGACCAACGCTTCCGTGGGGTCAATCACCAAACTCCCTCCAGAAGGCAGCGGGACTTGATTGCTACTCAGTTGTTCAATTTGCGTCTCCACTTCATGAACCGAAAAAAGAGAACGATCTCCCAAATAAAACTGCAATCTTTTTTGTTTATTGGGAATACTCGCTTTGAAAAATTCACGAGCGCGCTGAAACGCTTCCGCGTGATCAATCCAAATTTCAGCAATGTCATCAATGAAAAAATCTCGGAGGATGCGAACCACCACATCTTCTTCTTCAAAAAGCAATTGCGGTTTGGTGGTGTTTTCATACTTTTCCTGGATTTGATTCCATTTGCGCCGGAGCATCATAAAATCCCGTTTTAGCTCCTCAAGGCCCCGACTGACGCCAGCAGTCCGAATAATGGCTGAATCTTTTTCCCCACACAATCCTTCCAGTAAGTGCTTCAATCGCGTGCGTGTTTCCACATCTTCAATTTTTTTGGAAACGCCGCCTTTGTCGCTATCCGGCATGAACACCAGAAAGCGTCCGGGCAAGCTGATATTGGTGGTGAGACTCGCGCCTTTGTGGCCGATTTCATCGCGAGTTACCTGCACTATCAAGGTTTGTCCCTGCTTCAGAACCTTGTCGATAGAGGGCCTCCCTCTGGTATTTTTAGCGGCTTTGAAAAGCTGAGAGTTCACGTCTGAAAAGGCGAGAAATCCATGACGTTCTGCGCCATAGTCGATAAACGCTGCTTGGAACGAAGTCTGGATTTTTACGACTTTCCCATAATAGATATTGCCCACTATCCGTCCTTGGGAGGTTTGTTCAATGTGTAAGTTATCGAGAGTATTGCCGATAACCTGGGCAATGCGTGTCTCATCATCATTCACATTGATGAGCATTTTTTTAGTATTTGTTGTCATTGATGTCCTTGACTGAAAATGAAAGGTGTTTGTCCAATTGATGGCTGTCCATCTGACTGAGCCGTGATGCGAGAAACCTCATTTTCCATGAGGGATTCGGCAACTGCTCCATTTTTTTAACGATAGAACGCATCTATCTGCGTGGAAATTGAACAAAAGATGGTGATGGTTGTTTGCGGAATTTAGGGGCTGTCATTCAACAGGAAGGCAGGAAAGTGAGGGATCTTGAACATAATTTTCATCAATAAAATCAAATTTTACTCTCAAGGTCAAACACCGTTTGAGTGTGTTCGCCTTTTTCGTTTTTCAATATCACTTCAATGCGTTTTTCAGCTTTTTCCAAAAATTGATGGCACTCTCGGCTCCAACGAATTCCATTCTCAAATGAAGTCAATGCTTTTTCTAAAGTTAAGGAGTTTGTTTCTAACTGATTGACAGATTCTTCCAATTGTTCCAATGCTGTCTCAAAAGTTTGCTTTGCCATATTTTTAGAAATTCCAGAAAAATTAAATGCAATCGACAGTCCTATGCTACAAATCAATCTTCTTGTACAATTTTGCGTCAGGATATCACAATCACTTGTTTGAAATCAACAGGTTTTCTCAATGCGGCATTGCGGTAAAAAACGGGCAATCTCTTCTCAATGACAAGAAAACTTTTCTTTGTCTGCGAATTATATGGTATGGATTGTTCAGTTTATGCTAAAAATTGGACAGGACAGACACGATTTGAAGGTTTATCAATCTTCTTGATCCTGTCAAAAAATAACCTCCCTTATTTTCAATAATTCGCTCTATGCGCCTCAAAAGTTTGCATATCTCCGGATTTAAGTCTTTTTGTCATCCCGTCAAAGTTGAGTTTCTCCAAGATGGCATCACGGTCATTGTCGGTCCCAATGGCTGTGGCAAGAGCAATGTGGTCGATGCGATTGTCTGGGTTCTGGGAGAACAAAGCGCGAAGCATCTACGAGGGAGCGGGATGGAAGATGTGATTTTTGCGGGAAGCGCATTTCAAAAACCAGTCGGCGTGGCAGAAGTGACTTTGACCTTCAATAATATAGATAAAGGAGGATTGCCCCAGTATCAGGAATTTTCGGAAATCGCGGTTTCTCGCAAATTGTATCGTTCTGGAGAAAGCCTTTACATGATCAATAAAGTCCCAGTACGCTTGATGGACATCCGGGAACTCTTCATGGATACTGGCATCGGCAGCAAATCCTACGCGATCATTGAGCAAGGCAAAGTGGGGGAGATTGTCGGAGCACGACCGTTGGATCGGCGTTTCCTGATTGAAGATGCCGCCGGGATTGTCAAATTTAAAAGCAAACGCCAAACTGCGGAACGGCGCTTGGAAGCGACTCAGCAAAATCTGTTGCGAGTGCAAGATCTTTTACAGGAATTGGCTCGCCAAGAAGAAAATCTGCGGGATCAAGTCGAAAAAGCGAATGTCTATTTGGAATTTAAAGCACAAAGTCAATTGCTCGATCAGCAATTATCAACCTTGCGCTGGCAAACTTCCCTCAGTCAGGAAAAATCAGCGGGAGCCGCCACCGATCAGTTTAAAAAACGGCAAACCGTTTTGCTGGAAAATCGGAGCGATCAGGAGACGCGGCTCGAACAGTTGTCTGCCGAGCTAACACAGCAAGGAGCACAATTGGAACAGCTTCGAGAAGCAGGTTTCCAAAAAGAGAAAGAAATTCAGGAAAACGAAAATAAGCGAATATTGGAGCAGCAAAATTTACGAAACTCCGAAGAATGGGTGCGGCAACACAGCGAGGAATTTGAGGAATTGCGCGGCAAAGTCTCTGTTTTGCAGGAACAGTTTACAACCACTTCCCAAGAAACCACTTCCCAAGAAATCCAGCATGAACAACTCCAAGTAGAAGTGAACCGAATTGAGGAGTCTCGTCAGGAAGAAAGCGATATTTTGGCGGCTTTGCATCAAGAAATGCAGGAATTTCAAAAACACCTCCTGGCGATTCATACGCAATTGACCAACCAGACCAATCAAAAAGGGTTTTTAGAGGACCGTTTGAACAATCTGGACGAACGTCAATTTCGACTCCAAGAGCAGATTCAAAACAACCAAACACACCGCCATCAAGCCGAAATGAAGGTTGCCCAAACTCAGGGAAAAATCGAGACGCTTTTGGCCGCTCAGGAAAAAATTTGTCGGCAATTGGAACAGTTTGAAGCGGGGTTTTCTGAGCAAGAAGAACAATTCGCCACCAACGCAACCGAGCATCAAGAAAAGCAATATCAGTATCAAACGATTTTATCTCACCTTGAATCTTTGACAACAATTCAGAATCAATATGAGGATTTTGACGAAAGCGTGAAATCGTTTTTGGAATTGTTGAATGCGTCTCCGCAAGACAAAAAACGGCTGGGGATTTTAGGGGTTCTGGCCGAATTTCTGACCATCGCGCCTCAAGTGATTCAAAAAGTCGCTCCGGCGCTAGCCGATTATTTGGAATTACTGATTGTCGAGAAAGCCGCGTATTTATCGGAAATCGAAGATTTTTGTCAGGCAAAGGAGGTCGGGCGTTTAGGTTTCATTGCCTTGGATCGGCAAATCCGTACTCCGAGCGCATTGCTCTCTTCAGAAGGAACCCCTTTGTCCGATTTCGTCGAATTTGTGGGGCCAGGAGCGGCACTTTCTCAAGGATTTTTGAGTCAGATTTATCTGGTTGAAAATGAGGAAAGCTGGCGAGCATTGCTCCTCAGTGATGAAGCGGTGGAGTGGATTTCACCTCAGGGCAGTTATCATACTCAGCAAGGCATCACAAAAATCGGAGAACCCCGCAAAACTTCATTCGGATTTTTGGAACGCAAAACGCAGATTGAAACATTGCAGACGACTTCCAAAAATGTAGCGAAAGAAGTGGACGCACTCCAGGAAGAACAAACGTTGCTCAAACAGCAACGGCTCGAATGGCTCCAAAAAATTGAAACAGAAAAACGTCAGCAGCATGAAGGTGAATTGGAATTGTCACGCCATCATCAAGAATTGGAACACGATCAATTGGAACATCGCAGAGCCGAACAATTGGGCGCACAGCTCAAGACCGATCAAGATCAACTTCAGCAAGATATTGAAAAAAACCGCCTCAAGTTGCAGGAAATCGAAGCGAGTTTTGTCCAGCTTGGAGAAGAACGAAAAGACCTCGAAACGCAAATGGAGCGTCATCAAGAAGCGATTCGAGTTCAGCAGAATAATTTGGAAAAAACCGCCGAAACTCTCCTCAGCATTCGTGTTTCTTTAACGGAAGTTTTTGAACAATTAAAATCTAGGCAGGAACGCAAACAACGCTTGGAAGATGAAATGAGCGAGGGGCGCAAACGCTTGAAAGTCCTCGAAAATTCTCAAGAAGCGATTGCGGAAAAAATCGAAAAAAGCCAACAAATCATCAGTGACATTGGTGAAAATTTTGAAGGTATGCTGGAGTTACGAGATCATTTGAAACAGCAAGTGGAAGAGCAAACCAGGAGCTATCAGCAAATGACAGAAACGCGTTCCCAGTCTAGTCTCAATTTACAGGAATTGGCCAAAGAACTCGATCAATTGATGACAAAAATTCATGAAGAAAACTTGCGCACCACGGAACAACGGATGCAACGCGAACAGATTGAACAGCAACTGATCAATACTTACGGGATCTCTCCAGAAGAGATGCTGGCGAAGCTCGATCTGAGCAATTTGAAAGAAAATCAACTGGCAGGACGATTGAAAAAGTTACGAGGGCAGATGGATGAAATCCCCAATGTCAATCTGGCGGCTCCCGAAGAATACGCGGCTTTACAGGAACGGATTGCCTTCCTCTCCGAGCAATCGGCGGATTTGCAAAAAGCGATCAATGATTTGAGACACTCTATTCGTGAAATCAATCAGGAATCCCGCCACCGTTTCCAAGAAGCCTTTGAGCGGATCAACAAAAATTTCAAAGAAGTTTTCACCACGTTATTTGACGGAGGCGAGGCCAGTATGATTTTGACGGATGCCGAAGATGTCCTTGAAGCCGGGGTCGATATTATTGCGCAACCGCCTGGGAAAAAGTTGCAGAATTTGAGTTTGCTGTCTGGCGGCGAAAAAGCGTTGACGGCGATTTCCCTCATTTTTGCGATTTTTCTGCTCAAGCCAAGCCCCTTCTGTTTGCTCGATGAGGTTGATGCGCCTTTGGATGATGTGAATGTCGGGCGATTCAATCGGCTGATTCAGCAAATGGTGGCAACGTCTCAGTTCATTATCATCACTCATAATAAAAAGACGGTGGAAATTGGCAATCGGTTGTATGGCGTGACCATGGAAGAACCCGGAATTTCTAAAACGGTTGCGGTGCAATTCAATGATGCCGCGGTGATGACGGGTTAAAAAAATATCAAACCCACGAAAAGCCCTTTTGGAGTTTTAGGCGGGGCATGAAATTTTTTTCAAAAACACCAATAACCCCCCAATGGCAAAATCAGACACAAGCAAAGCGCCTGTCACAACGGCGCAAGCAGAGTGGAGCAAAGCGCTGGTCAATTTTTCTAAAAAATTTTATAACCGCGCGATGCTGAATATCCGCGAAGCGATTCGCCAGGACCCGGCCTACCTTGGAGAAGCTCGTGCTCAGCTCAGCCTGTATTTGCGGACAGGGCAACCGGAAAAAGCCATTGCGGTCGGTTTGGCCATCATTGAATTTGATCCTAAAAATTTCCAATTGATGAACGAAATCGGCAATGCGTATCGAAAAAGGGAGGATTATAAAAAAGCCTTTCAGATGTATCAGGGCGCATTGAAAGTGAATCCAGAATTTGAGTATGCCCGTTACAACATGGCCGCTTGTTATTTTAAAGTTCCCAAAATGGACGAAAAGCTGGTGCGCCAAACACGGGTATTGGAGCAATTTGTGATTTTTCGCCGGACAGGTTATCAGCTCATTTATGAAGATTCCATCCCGCAGGTTCAAAATCAGGAAATGCCCAGTCGTTATCAAGTGGACACCGCCATAGAAATTGTGGAAACCGATGTCGAGGCGGCAGAAATGTGGATCACGCATTTTGAAGAACAAGCCAAAAACAATCCGGCCTCCTGGCAACATCAATTCGATTTAGCGGTTTTATACGATGTGGCCCGTTTTGGGGAATTGGCCTTGCAATTTTACCATCAGGCAGAAAGACTTCACCCCAACAGCCTCCTGATTGAAACGAATCTCGGAATCGCTTATGCTGAATACAAAAAGGATTTTGAAAAGGCGAAAGATATTTTTCTCAATATCCTCAGAAAAGAGCGTTGTGACCGCACCACGCTCCTCAATCTGGCGGTGCTTTATCGTCGAATGAAAAAGCCATTTTCGATGTTGAAATATTATGCCTATGTGGGAGAACTTCTGAAAAAATCCCACGGATTATTTCACCTCGATGAGATGATTCAGGCCGCCGATGAATGTTATGATCAAGGAGAACGGGACAAAGCCATCGATTTGTATGAAGCCTTGCTTGAGGAAAAAGAGAATCCAGAGTGGGTCTATCGTTTAGGAATGATTTATAAATACAAACGCCAACTGCCACGCGCTCTTGATTATTGGAAAAAAACACTCGCAATCGCTCCTGAGCATGAAGCCTCTCATGAAGAATTGGATCAATATGTCAACACGTTGGAAGACGAAGCACAGGAATTGATTGATGATAATTTTCTGACAGATGCCACCTCGCTCTTAGAAAAAATTATCTCCATCTATCCCAGAGTCAGTGATTACGAAATTCTGGCGGATGTCTATGAGGAATTGGGCGAAAAAGAAAAGGCGGACCAATACGCTCAGGAAGCCCGGAAATTGGAAAAAGCCGAAAAGGCACTCGCCTCATGAAAATTATTATCATCGATTCCGGCTTGGGCGGCTTATCCGTTTGCGCTTCGCTGGCCCATCAACTCGAACTCTCCCCGCATCGCCATCCTCTCGAAATTAAATATGTGAATGCCGTTCCTGAAAAAGATCTCGGCTACAATCAAATGGAGACGCGGGCACAGAAAATTCAGATCTTCAATCGTGCTTTAGACGGCATCCAACATTGGTATCAGCCGGATCTGATCTTTGTTGCTTGCAACACCCTTTCTGTTTTGATTGAAGAAACCCCTTTTGCGCAAAACGAATCCCTGAAAATTGCGGGCATGATCCCCATCGGAACGGCTCTGATGCTTCGGAATTTATCCTCCCAACCGACTTCAGGCGTATTGATTTTTGCCACGGAAACCACCATTGCGGAAAGAGTCTATGCCACCGCATTGACAACCGCCGGAGTGGCCGCCAATCGGATCATTTCTCAAGCATTTCCAGGAGTGGCTACCTTGATTTCCAATGACCATCAGGGATCAGCCGTTGCTCAAGAAATCCTCAAATATGTCAAAATGGCGCTGACACCGATGCCCCGCTTTGCCCCGCTTTATGCTTTTTTAGGATGCACGCATTATGGCTACCGTCAAGCCTTGTTTGAAAACGCTTTTCTCAAACTCGGTCATGCTCCTGCCATGCTTCTCAATCCGAACACAGAGGCCGCTCACCACATCCTCCAGCAGCTTCCCTCTGAGCCTGCCCATGCGAACCGGCCCCCCAACCTCTCTATTGAATTCATTACCCGTTATGCGCTTCCCTCGAATGAAGTGAACACCTTGTCCCGCTTTTTATCCCACGCCCCGCTGACCGTGGCGGCTCTGCAAACTTATACCCTGAAACCGGATTTGTTTTAATTCAACCCTGTCGAGCCTCCTTCAAAATTTTACAGATCAAAGCGCCTGCCTCACCGTCAATCCCCGTTAGCCGTTATTTTTCAATTATTTTTATAAATTGAAGTTTATGGCTAAAATTCTTATGTTACTTTTGATTCATTTTTAAAGACAAGGCGATCAATCTCATCTCTCATCCTCCCAAATTTCGTATTTGAAGCGATCAACCAAAGAGAAAAGTTAAACATGGACAATCCCTTCTTTGAACGGCCTATTCTCAACTCTCCCTACGAATCCCCAAGCCAACATTGGGAACTCGATGACCAAGGCCAGCCAACCCAACGGATTATCGCAAATCGTCGTCGTGCGGAATTCATCACCCCGATTCCCCAACCCAAAAAGCGGAAGGGATTTGAGAATCATCAAGAAATCGTTTTCGATGAAGGGCAAGGACTTTCAACGGAAGATCAACAATACGATCCCACTCCGATCATCAATGATCTCCGCCATCATGTAGACCTGTGGCGAAGCGAATCCAATCCTCAAAATTGGCAAGTTACCCCTGAAACAGCCCGCCTCCTCAAGCATTGGCGGCATCACAAATTCAATCATGAGCGCCCCTTCTTTTGTCAGATTGAAGCCGTTGAGACAACGATCTGGTTGGCGGAAGTCGCCCCAAAACTTGGGAAACGTGGCAAATATTTTCTGGAACATCTGACCAATGCGAACAATAACGCCAATCCGGGTTTGATGCGGTTGGCTCTGAAACTCGCCACTGGTGCGGGCAAACCTTGGTGATGGCGATGCTGATTGCCTGGCAAACCATCAACGCTGTCCGCCGACCCAATCGCAAAAAATTCACGCATGGTTTTCTGGTGGTCGCTCCTGGTTTGACCATTCGTGACCGTCTGCGTGTGCTGTTGCCGAATGATCCAGATAGCTATTATCAACGCCGGGAACTCGTCCCAAATGACATGCTTCCTGCTTTGGAACGGGCAAAAATCGTCATCACCAATTACCATGCTTTCAAACTTCGTGAGCGCCTGGAGCTTTCCAAGGGAGGGCGTTCTCTGCTCCAAGGACGGGGGGAATCTTTGCAGACTCTGGAAACTGAAGGGCAACTGCTCCAGCGGGTCATGCCTGATTTGATGGGCATGAAAAACATCATGGTGCTCAATGATGAAGCGCATCACTGCTACCGAGAAAAACCGAGCGGGGGGGGTGGTGGATATTTGAAGGGCGATGATAAGAAAGAAGCCGAGAAGAATAACGAAGCCGCCCGTCTCTGGATCTCCGGTTGATCTCACTTTGGAACACCTGGAAACCACGCGAGATGCAACGCTCTTATTTTACCTCACCAAACGCCTCATCGAGACCAAGTGGCGTGACCGGGACCAGGAGCCAAAATGGTACCTTTTCGGGCAACTCAAACGGATAGCGAAACAGTGGCTGGCGGCTTATCTTGTCTGTAAAGGGGGAACTTCTCCGGCCCAGCTCAGGTATCAGGCGCTCGCGGATATGGCTTGTTCAAGGATCACTGTGGCGATCACACAAGCCGAGCAGGACAACAACCGCCCGCTCAAAGCGATTCTCGATCCCTATAATTCCGAGGGTTCAACGAAGCACGTCAATTTTAATACCTCTCAAACGCACCGCTGGAAAACCGATTCGCGCAAATCGCATCTCAACTGGGTGATTTTAGACAGCACTTGGGAAGGAGAATTTTGCCGTGTGGTAGAGGCGCATGAGCGGGTTCATTCATACGTAAAAAACCACAGTCTGGGTTTCGAGGTGCCCTATCTTTATGGCTCCGAAACCCGAAAATACCGCCCGGATTTTATTGTGCAGATTGATGATGGCAAGGATGATCTCTTGAATCTTGTCGTGGAAATCAAGGGCTATCGTCGTGAAGACGCCAAAGACAAAAAACTCACGATGGAGACATACTGGATTCCGGGCGTCAACAATCTGGGGCATTTCGGACGCTGGGCCTTTGTTGAATTCACCGATGTTTTCGACATGCAACAGGACTTTGCCAAAAAAATCGAAGCGGAATTTAACAAAATGCTGGCGCCATTGATTCTCTGACGGGAAGCGATGTATAGAAATGCCTTTAATCTATCTATATCTTGACTGGTATGTATAGAAAACTCTTTGAACTTTGCATATCTTGACTGACATGTATATAAAATGCGATTTTCTATACATGTTGAATTCACCGATGTCTTCGACATGCAACAGGACTTTGCCAAAAAAATCGAAGCGGAATTTAACAAAATGCTGGCGAGCGTTTCCGAAAGAAAACCATGAAAAGCGAAATTACCGGATTGCCTGAACAGGGCAAAAAAAAGCGAACCAAACACACCACCGATATTTGAGGGATCAATATGAATAAATTATTAGACGAGCCGCATTTCAGTATCAAAAATCTCGGCAGTATCGACAAGGGCGAATTTACCCACAAGCCCTTGACCATTTTTTGCGGACCAAACAACAGCGGCAAAACCTGGGCAATGTATTCACTCTATCATTATTACCACGGCTTGGATTCCGTATTAACAACCGGGCTACTAAACATAGACGGTGAAGAGAAATCGAATCTTCTTGATTTAAGTAACTTTAATGACTTTGTCTCGAAGACTCTCCACGAATTGTTTAATGCCGCACCGGAACAATTCAGCAAAGCCCGTTTTGAGCTTACCAATGAGCAAGCCTGGCAGCGACTGATTGAGGCAACCCGTCGGCCCGATGTTTTTCTGATGCCCGCCGAGCGCAATGGCCTGCACCTGTTTTTTCGTGAATTGAGTACACGTCGGACAGCATTGCTGCACCACGCATCCAAGGAAAATATTAATATTCCTGAGTTGCTGCATGATGTTATTCGATCCCGCTATGCGGCCCCAATCGCCCACTATATTGATTGGTTGAACAGTATGGAAAATATCCAGCGTAGGGCATCAGGCGACTTTCACGCTTTTGCCGAACGCTTGAAAAAAGACCTCGCCGGAGGGGGATACAAAGTTGATAAAAACAGCGGCAGTATTCAATTCAAACCCTATCAGAAAAAACGTGACGGTAAGAAAACCCAATACATGGGACTGCACATGACCTCCAGCACCGTCAAGAGCCTGTTTGGACTCTGGTTCTACCTTGAATATCAAGCACTTAAAGGCGATCTCCTCATGATTGATGAACCGGAACTCAATATTCATCCTGACAATCAACGCAAGTTAGCGCGTCTGCTGGCACAACTGGTCAATCATGGTTTGAAAATCGTCATCAGCACCCACAGCGACTACATCGTGCGCGAATTCAATTCCCTGATCATGCTCAATCAGGACAAGGGCAAAACACTGCGAAAAAAATACAAGTACCAGGATGATGAAATTCTCGACCCGCAGAAAGTAGGTGCCTATCTTTTTGACGAGCAAACCATTCGTCCTTTTGAAATAACACCAGAGGACGGTATCTACGCGACGACCTTTGACGAGGTCATCAATAAACTCAATAGCGTCAATGATGATATTTACTACAGTTTGCAGGAAAATAAGGGCAGGTCTGACCATGATTGAAGAAATCAAAAATACGATTCGAGAAAAATATCACCTGAAAAGAGATCATCGAAATTGGAAACTAAATGAAAATCCAGTCGTAACAATTAGGGCACCGGATCGTCATTCAATCGGTTTTTCCCTGGATAATAAAAAATTTCCGCCATTTGCTTTTTTTAGTGATGCCCCACCAGAGCATCTTGCAAAGATGTGTGACGCGATCATTGCGCTGGAATACCAGAAAAAACTTTATTTGTTTGTGGTTGAACAAAAAACAGCCCACAAAGGCGACTCTCAAAAACAACTGGCCAATGGCAAATATTTTTGCGACTGGCTGATGTCGCTTTACTGCGAACACGGATACCTGACGACCGAGCCGATCTTGATTGGCTTGTTGATCTGGCAACCACGAGAAAAATCGGTGAGCAAGGGGCCCAGTACCCATCGGGGAAACCAATCGTTCAGGGAAACGGACCTAAAGCCATTCAATCGGTGCTTTGAAGTGCCCAATACCAGGGACATCGTGCTTATAGAAATTATCAATCATCAAACATAAAGAGAAAAAAAGAGATGGCAAAGCAGAAAAAAACTAAAAAGACTGTTGAAACCCTGACCCATGAGGACGCGTCACGCAAAAATATCCCCACGGCTGAGTACCAAGCGGTGATGCGCCAGGATGAGCAAAATTCGGTCAAAGTCGCTTATGAAAGGCGCAACCGGGATTTGGATCCGCAATTGGTTTGGCGAGGCAAAGATGAACAGGATCTTTCGGATCTGGTGGTGCAGGCTCCCCCGCTTTATATTCAGGAAAAAATCCACCCCAAGGTCTTGATCGATGATTTGCGCCGCCGGACGGAAACGGATGAAAAAGCCGCTGAGCCGCAATTTGACCTGTTTGCCGATTTCAACGGCTTGCCCGATGACAATGCCAAAACGGAGTTTTATCAACACAACGCGAATTGGTCGAATCGGATGATCCTCGGCGATAGTCTTCAGGTGATGGCTTCCCTCGCGGAGCGTGAAGGCTTGCGTGGCAAAGTCCAGTGCATTTATTTTGATCCGCCTTACGGGATCAAATTCAATTCTAATTTTCAATGGTCAACCACGAGCCGTGATGTCAGGGATGGCAAGGCCGCGCACATCACCCGCGAGCCGGAACAGGTCAAAGCCTTCCGCGATACCTGGCGCGATGGGGTTCATTCGTATCTGACTTATTTGCGGGATCGCTTGACAGTCGCACGGGATTTGCTGACGGATTCCGGCTCTATTTTTGTCCAGATTGGTGATGAAAATGTCCATCGTGTGAGGGCTTTGCTGGATGAGATTTTTGGCGATGAGAATTTTGTTAGAGAAATTTTCTTCACAAAAACGGGAAGCCTTTCGTCGAATTTCATCGGGCGTACTGGAGACAGAATCCTCTGGTACGCCAAGAAAATTGATTTATGCAAATTTCGCCCTCTCTTTGAAGAAAAGTGGCACGATACATTCTACAAGAATATAGAAATGGAACCTTTCTCCTACCGTTTGATAAGAGATCAGGAAAATGTGCTGCCACCGTCAAAAATCTTAGGCCGGATTTTTCGGTACGTTTCATTAGAAAGTTCTGGTCAAGCAAGCGTAGAAACGCCATTCCCCTTTCGGGGTGAAATTTATCATCCGAACAAGAACGGGCATTGGAAAGTCTCATATCCTGATGGTATGGAGCGTCTCTCTCTATCGGGACGTATTGCGATTCAGGGAAGCAAACTGGGTTACAGGCTTTATATTGATGATTATCCGGTAAAACGTATTAGTGATGTTTGGGGCGATACGAGTGGTTTTTCTGCCGATCAGACTTACGTTGTGGAAACACGGCCAAAGGTCATCCAACGCTGTATTTTAATGACCAGCGACCCTGGCGACCTCGTTCTTGATCCCACTTGTGGTTCCGGCACCACGGCTTATGTCGCCGAACAATGGGGCCGGCGTTGGATCACGATTGACACTTCTCGCGTTGCGCTGGCGTTGGCCAGAGCCAGAATCATGGGAGCGCGCTATTCTTATTATCTCCTGGCAGACTCTCCAGAGGGGCTTCAAAAAGAAACCGAAATCAGCGGCAATGCGGGATCCAGCCAACCAGTTCGCAACGACATCCGGCAAGGTTTTGTTTACGAACGAGTGCCGCACATCACCCTCAAATCCATCGCCAACAATGCTGAAATCGACGTGATTTGGGAGAAATTTCAAACCGTGCTGGAGCCGCTCCGGGAAACACTCAACCAAGCCTTGAAAGAAAAATGGGAAGAATGGGAAATCCCCCGCGAGGCAAACGACGCTTGGACGGATCAAGCAAAAGCGGTTCATGCTCAATGGTGGCAGAATCGAATCGCTCGACAAAGGGAGATTGACGCGACCATCGCGGCCAAGGCGGATGATGAATCTCTTTACGATAAGCCTTATGAAGACAAGAAAAAAGTCCGCGTGGCCGGGCCGTTCACGGTGGAAAGCCTCTCACCGCACCGAATGCTGGCGATGGGGGCGGATGACGAATTGATCAATGGTGTCGCTGAACCGACAGACAGCCAAAACGAAGAGCGGGATTTTGCTCAAATGATCCTGGAAAATCTCAAGAATGCCGGGGTACAGCAAGCGCACAAAGCAGACAAAATCACCTTCACCGCGCTCACTCCTTGGCCCGGAAAAATGGTTTGCGGAGAAGGGATCTACCTCGAAGGCGATGCGGAAACCGGCATCGAAAAACGAGCGGCAATTTTCATCGGTCCAGAATTTGGAACCGTTTCCCGCCCGGATTTGGTCGCGGCGGTTCGTGAAGCCGGAGAAGCCAATTTTGATGCCCTGATCGCTTGCGCTTTCAACTACGATGCCCATTCTTCGGAATTTGAAAAACTCGGACGAATCCCGGTGCTCAAAGCCCGCATGAATGCCGATTTGCACATGGCGGATGATTTGAAAAATACCGGCAAAGGCAATTTATTCGTCATTTTTGGTGAGCCGGATATTGAGATTCGTGACGCTGGCAAGGATCAGATTCAAGTCAAAATCAAGGGCGTGGATGTCTTCCATCCGAACACGGGGGAAATCCGCAGTGACGGCGCCGACGGCATTGCCTGCTGGTTCATCGACACGGACTACAACGAAGAAAGTTTCTTTGTCCGTCATGCCTATTTTCTCGGCGCGAACAATCCGTATCAATCGCTGAAAACCACGCTCAAGGCCGAAATCAACGAAGACGCTTGGGCCACTTTGAACAGCGACGAATCCCGTCCTTTTGATAAGCCCGATTCGGGACGGATTGCCGTCAAGGTGATCAATCATCTGGGGGATGAAGTGATGAAAGTTTTTCCGGTGAAACGTTGAGCAAAAAAGGCTGAATGATGATTTCAAAATTTTGGGACAAGCATCAAAATCAAATCCAGCGCCTTTCGCAGAAACGTACTTTTCTCACGATGGAGTGCAATGGAGCCTCGGAGTTTGCTCAGCTGGATGGTTCTCGATTGTTGAGGCCGATTCAAAGCTGGATGAAGGCCCATGCGGTTGAAGAATTTTTTCTGCTACTCAATCGCGAGCGGGAAGAATTTTGGCAGAACCCAAGCAGGACCCAACCTTATCAGGAATTGATTTGTTTTGATCCGATCCTGGAAACCCTCAAAGGTTGTGTTTGGAAAGAAACCCTCCCCGCCTCTAAAATCGAAATGTTGCTCAAAACGATTGTTGAAACACCTTTGGAAAAAATTGCCGCACGCCAGCAGGCGCCGGTCTTGTTTTCCAATCAGCCTTTGCCCTTGGAAACGGTTCAGATTCCCAAAGCCTGGGGCTATGAAGAATGGTACACCGGCGTGGAAGAGCGTGGCGTGGTTCGGGTTCGCGTGGGGGAGCATGCCACCGAATTGCCCTACGCGCTCTCACTTTTCCAAGATGCTTATTTAAGAAATCATCCCGCGGCCTTGATTCTGCTGAAAACCTTAAATCCTGTTCCTGCCGAAGTGATCGGTGATTTATATTTGGAAATGCACGAGCAAAAATGGGAGGTTTATGTCGTCACTGAAATTGACTTGGAGGCTTGGCCAAACGGGGTTGGGATCGTCAAAGCGGGCTTGAATGCAGAACGGGTTTTCGACTATCAGAAAAAATTCGGCGAGGGTTGGGCAAAACCCTATTTACGAGATTTTGAAAATCAAATCACGGTTTATGAAAAAATTCGCCGCGAGATTGATCAGCAGATTGATGATTTGCGGAAGCAAGAAAAGATTGACCTGAATGCGCCCCTCACGCCGGAATTGACACAACAATTTTTTGCTAAAATCCCAAAAGCAGAAGAGCGGAAAGAGCAGCAATCCCGTGAAATGCTCTACAGTTTTGTCGGAAATCAGGAGGTTCGTGTGGGGGATGTGGTGACTTTTTCGCCCTATCAAATCCATTCATTGCAGCATGGCATCCGCGTGATTGAATTCCAAACGCCTCATTTTGAGCGGTTGATTGTGATGTTTGGGCAGAAGGTGCTCAATCAAAACCATTGGGACACCGCCAAAGCACTTTCTCGGATGAAACTTGAAATTTATCAAAGCCCCTCCTTTGCACAGTTAGGAAAAACCGCCGGATGGCAAAAGGAGCGTTTTGTGGATTTTCCCGCTTTTACGGCGGATCGGATTACCATCGCACCGCAAAACGACTATACGGAGCGGACGGGAAATGATTACCATTTATTGATTGGCGTGGCCGGAGAAGGAACGATTCATTGTGCGGGGAATTCGATTGTTTCGCTCAAACCTAACGAGGCAGTCTTGCTTCCGGTCTCGCTTCAAGATTACACGATCAGAAATTCCTCCAAATCCCGTGACGCGATCCCTCTTATTTATCTCAAAGCGATTCCGAAAAGTTAGCCGAACATGCTATTAGCGGTGGTTGGCATAAACCAGTTTGTAGTCAGACCATTGTTTGCGGTAGACATTTTTGAAGAGAAAATATTCATTGCGATCTAGGGCATAAACCGTCACCCAGACATTGTCATCAAAGAAATTTTTGCGGCTTTTTTCCAATTCAATTTCTCGATTGAACTCAGCCAAACTGATGATTTGACCTTCCGGGTAATCATTGAATTCCCCTTTGTTGGGATCGGTTCTGCGAAAGACTTTCACGGTCTTTTTGTCAATCGGTTGGATCACGCGATAAACGACGCCTTTGGACAAAATCAAGCGATCTCCGACATCCGTATTCAAAACAACCCCTTTTTCTGTTTTCCTCAACGCAACCGTTAAATCATTTTGTGGTTTCTTGGGCGATAACGAAATGGTGTGATGCTCATAACCCGGCGCGGAGACTTTGATTTGCATGTCATAAGTTGGGCTGAAAATTTTGTAAGAACCATTGCGTCCTTGAGTGACAAATCCAGCACTGCTGGCCACCGCGGCCCCCAGGGGTTTTCCTTTTTCATCGAGGACTTTGATTTTGATTGTATGGGTCGCATCGGACATTTGATGAATCCGTTGATCGACTTCCTTCAATTTGATGATCAGCGAATTTTTAGATTTTGGCAAAGTGACGGTTTGAGGTTGAAATCCTGTTGCGGAGACATTGATTTTCAAATCACGAGTGGGGCTTAAAATTTTGAAAACTCCGGCTTTTTCCTGGGAAACAAAACCCGCGCTTCCAGAAACATTGGCATTCAACAATTGGCCTGCTTGATTGACAACATTCACTCGAATCGTGTGAGCCATATCGGACATCGGATTGACTTTCAACTGATACCGAGCGGAGAGCGTGTCTTCCTGCGCTTCAGCAGAAGGAAGCTCCACCGTTTGGGTGACATATCCGGGTGCGGCCAATAAGGCTTTTGAAGCCTGATCCGAAGCGTTCAAGATGGCGATTCCGTCTTCATTCGTCCGTGTTGTTTGAGGGGATTTTCCCAAAATAGTGACGACTGCGCCGACAATCGGCTGGTCTTCATGTCCGATCACTTGAACCGAGTAAGTGCGCCGCGCAAGGGGTTGCATGGCCACTTGATAAGACATTTGTTCTTCAGGAGAAAGTCTGATTTGCTGAGGAAGGTAGCCTGCCGCTTCGATATTCAATTCAAATTCCGCTTCACTCGTGTGGATTTGATAAACGCCGACCGCTTCTTTTTGAATTGCGGCATTGGCATCGGTTTGCAATTGAGCTGAAATCGGGCTGTTATTGTGATGCGTTTTGATGATCATTTTATGAATGAACAATGCCGAATCTTTTTTCAAAAAAACGCGATAATGATTGTCTTCCTGGCCATCATGAATCAAAGTCAGATTTTGTGAAACATATTGCGGGGCATGAATTTCGACAATATTTTCTGAGTTTCTGGAAAAAATCTGAAAACTGCCCAAAGCGTTTTTGATGACCGCGCCTTGATCGACAAACAAAGATGCGGTATCCAGGGCTTTTTTAGCCTCCTCCTGCGTTGCGTCTGTTGCAATTTCGATCTCATCTAAAGCAGAAAAAACAGCATTTTTATTGGCATCATAAACTGAAACTTTAAACTCATAGGGAAAATTCAAATTCGGTTGTTTCTGGAGCACCACTAACGGAGAAGTTTCATCGTAAGAAACATTGAATTGAGAAACAAATCCGGGTGCTGAGACACTGAAACGGATCGTTTGATTCAAATCGGTGATCAGTAAAGGATAGGCTTCTTGAGTGAGGTCATATTGAAAAGACTGCGCGGGAGCTTCTGAAATGAGTGTGACGAGGGCATTGGGAATTGATTGCTGTTGTTCATCAATGACCGCCACCGTTTTGATGGTTTGTGTCAGGGCATCGGTGGTTTCTTTGTCAACCGTCTTTAAGAGGAGAGTGTTTTCATTGACGGTCGCGTCTACGGGTGCAGCCACAAAAAACGATTGAGTGAAATGGTTGGTTGCGGAAACGGTCACAGATTCCAACGGATGGCGCGTGCGAAAATGGGAAATGCCTTGATCGTCCGTGTGAAAAGAAAGTTGTTTTTCCTGATTTCCTGCCGAAATCACGGCTTTGGCGAGAGGCCGCAAATCCTCCTGATTGCTTTTGATTTGAAAACGGTATTCATGTTTTCCAATGTTACTGCTGGAACTGACAGCAAAGATGAGGAATAAAAATCCCACCACCGCGATAGATTCCAGAATAACCAGGAGTGTTGTGATTAAAGATCCCTGCTGTTTCATAGCAAATCTCATTTAGAAAGGGGGAGAGGGGCATTACGCCGATTTACGTTCTACAGAAGCATGGTTAGGTTGTAGTGCTTTTTGAAGCCCTTGACTCAATCCTTCTGCGATTCCGTCGGTTATGGCGCGAGAAACCGTTGTTGAAATTTGAATTTCCAGTTCTGCGAGATCTTTTTTTGAAGGCAGGGAGCGCATGACATGGACATTTTTAGGCAACCCACTTGATTCTGTCTGGTCTTCACAAAGCATTTGGTGGATTTGCCCCAATAAATAACCGAACAATCCGACTACCAAAGGCAACCCGTAATGCAGATTGGGAATTTGTCCGCTTTGGATCGCCATGAAAATTTCCTCAGCCGCAACACCAAAGAGCAAGACCAGGTTGAGGGTCAAGCCGAGCAAGGCGGAAATGATGGTCATGCGACCTTGTTGGTAAATTGCGAAAAATCCTCCGATGAGTCCTGTCGCAAGCACAGGAATGGCATATATCATTTCTTCGAGTGCCAAATACCCTCCGCCTGTCAGGACAATAGCCAGGTAAGCAATCACTCCGACACGAATTGAGATTGGAGCTTTTTTGAATCCATCTACCATGATGACCTCTTTGCGATAAACTGTTTAAAAATGGATTTGAATCGTTTGTTCTACAAGATCAAGTAATGCAGAGAGTATGCCTTGATCTTGTGGAAATCAGGAAGGGGGATCTGAAAAGATCCCCGCAGAGAAGCGTTTCTGAGGGGAGTTTGTGCGGCTAGCGAATGATTTTTTTCGCGGCTTTCAAATCCAATTCGAGGACGGCGGCCGCCAGGTGATGCGGAGTGGTGAAACTGCCATCAGGCTGATGGGGGCGTAATTTTTGCTGTTTGATCTGAGCTAATTTGGCCGCATCATCGACGCGTTTTAAGGAGAAATTGAAGTCCGCAATTTCGCTGAGGCGTTTTCCGTTGTTCGTAAAAAAGACATTGAGTTGCTGTTGACTTTTGTATTGTGCCTGTTGCATGGCCAAGCGCAATTGATCTTCATCCTGTCCCAATTTCAATGTAAAAAACTCAATTTCCATTCGAGTCGGTTTGTCCCGAATCCCGCCACGTCCGGCAGTCAAAGCATTTTGTTTGAAATGATATTGAACGGTGCTATTGGCATCAAAGATTTCGGAACGCGCCCCTTTTTCAAATTTTCCGGTAATGATCCCTTCGCCAGTGAAACGCCCGGCCAAGATCAAATTTTTATTACCAGATTCGGTTTTTTTAGTTTTCTGCTGTTCATATTTCGGATCAAAAAATTCAGAATCTTGTGGGGAAAAATAGAGTCGCACCAGATGCAAAACTTGAATGGAGCGTGGGCTGGTATCGCCCGCAATCGTGATTTGAGGTCCGGCATTTTTAGGAGGTTCATTGATCCATAAATTTTGGTTGATGGTTTGATTGAGTTCGTCGCTGTTGCCCATGATGACTTGTTTGACTTTAACATCACCACGAGCAATAACCAAAGGGCGGGCAATGTTACGAGGGTCAACATGGAAATAGAATTTTTTATTCGGATTTTTATTGCTCGCGATTTCTAAAGCGACATACTTGAATTTTCCGTTATTGAAACGGTTTTGAGCGACTTCTGGAATTTCGACGGCATAGCGTGTTTTTTCAGAGGTGATCCATTTATAAATGGGTTTTTGATCATAAACATCTTTTGAGGTGATGGTCACTTGATGGCCATTCAGATAACCTTCAAAGCCACCAAACAGCTCAAAATGGCGATCATCGATTTCCATGATTTGTCGAACCAATTCTTTATTTAAAGGGCCGGCCTGAAATGGAACAAACGTTTGCTTGCCTCCATCAAGAATCAGCATGGTTCCTTGAGTGACCGCATAAGAAGCCCATTGTTTGTTTTTGACTTTAGAAGACGCAGTGCGCAGTTTTTGATTGACCCGCCGGCGCTTTGTTTTGATTGCGGTTCGTGGGGCATCGCTTTCAACAGCGACAAAATTAGGCGTTCTCCGGCGAATTTCTTTACGTTCACTGCTGGTGCATCCGACCAGGATTAATATACCAATGATAAAAATTGCGGCGTTTTTCATGGCTCTATCTCGTGATTGGGGTTGAGTTGGAATTGGAAAAATTCCGATTATTTCGCTGTGAGGGCACAACGAAATCCGATATTCAATTTAGGTTTGTTGGGAGACCGTCGATTGCGGTTGGTGACTCGGAGATCTTCGGCAACCGAAGTCCAACCACCTCCACGAATCACTTTGTCTCCACTTGCGACCTTGTTGTTGTAGGGGTTGAGCACCTGCTGACCTTCTCGATGCGTGTCATGATAATAAATGTCTGAATACCAATCGGCGACCCATTCCCAGACATTTCCTGCCATATCGTAGAGTCCATAACCATTTGGCGGAAAGGAGCCAATCGCTTCCGGTCGGGTTCGCGTAATATCTGGGGTTTTAAAAGCCGCCTTGCTGGTCGGAGGAGCGGCTCCCCAAGGGTATTTGCCTTTGGATAATCCACCACGAGCGGCATATTCCCATTCTGCTTCCGTCGGGAGGCGTTTGCTATAATAGCGGCAATAATCCAGCGCTTGATGCCAGGTCACCCCAATGATCGGATAGTCAGGATTGACATTGAACAGCCAAACATCGTTGGCGGCTTCCGCTTGATAATCGGGATGCAGGGTTAAGACAAATTCGACATCTTTTCCAGAAACATAGGCCGGTTCATCATCCGTATTCCCGCTAGACCATTTATAAGGATTGTAATTCATGCTTTCAAAAAAAGTGCGGAATCCTCCTGCGCTGAGGAGCAGTTTTCCTTTGCGTAGTTGAAACAAATCCGGCTCTTTATAAAATAAAGGAACCTTATTTAAAATCGGGATAACCCCGGCCCCATGCTTGGGAATTTCCTTGTTGGTTTCTTTAATATAAA
>WASW01084079.1_pt1 | contig 22449 bp, 18 predicted proteins | sample 5698521 | NCBI WGS metagenome assembly WASW01 (sample SAMN11175560, study PRJNA528189) | sponge metagenome | isolation source: marine sponge | host: Leucetta | place: Antarctica: Western Antarctic Peninsula, King George Island | collected 2013-01
CGATCCAAAAATCGCCGGAAACGCTCTAGAGCAATTCCCGAGTAAATTGGTTCAATTTACGACGACGTAATTGCGTATTAACAACGGCCGAGGTTGACGCGGCAATGTCGATGGAAAGAATATCATTACCGACATTGCCTGTCCTATGTTGCCTGTCCTATGTCGCCTGTCCTATGTCGCCTGTCCTATGTTGCCCTTCTATCACCGCCAAAAACGCGGCTGCGAAAGATAAAGAAAGACGTTTTATTTCGTGCTCAGAATCGTATTTTAACTGGCTTTGGAAAACGCCTTAATTAAACCAAACACCTTGTCTTTGACATCACCATCAGGCATTTCGTTAAGCATACGCGCAACGCGAATCGTACGATCAGGCAAGGTGTTTTCATCATCAAAATTGGCCCCTTTCGTAATATCGGTTTGTTCCAGTTCTTCGAAAAAATAAGTGACTGGAATGTTTAACGCATTTCCTATGGCCCAAAGCCGCGATGAGCTTACTCGATTGGTACCATTTTCATATTTCTGTACTTGTTGGAAACTGATGCCCAGCCGTTGAGCCAGTCCATCCTGAGTTAGATTTTCAGCAAGCCGAGCCTGACGCAGGCGTCGCCCGATTTCAGAATCCAAATTATTTGTGACACCCATAATTACTCCTTGGTTGATTTAATTTTTATCGCTTGATTATATATGTATGCAGAAATCTAATTTACCCGCTTCTAATCCTAAATAGCAACAACGATTCGGTTCACACGTGTGAACGTTGATTAAGATCAACCATCAATACCAGAACAATGGGTGATGTGCTTGCTTAACTCTACACGTATTACTCGAAAAAATATAGCCGTTATCCCGTCATTTAAATTTCTAATCGCGGCGCACGAATGTCATTCTGCGTTTGCCAGTCCGGCTCCTGTCAGTCCGGCTCCTGTCAGTCCGGCTCCTGTCAGTCCGGCTCCTGTCAGTCCGGCTCCTGTCAGTCCGGCTCTGGGAAACTTAATAATTCACAAGCCGTTATTTCACATATCCGAGAAGTTTGAGTAATTCTCCGGATTTTCGCTGAAATATGCGCTGGCTCTCGTCGTCAAACGTTGAAGCCCAGATCCCCGCCCTGATATCCACAGGTGCTTCATCCCATGCGGTATCCATGTAGGTCTGGAGCGAACCGTGATCCAAAGACACATCTGCTGTTCGGAAAATTCCAGCAACCTGATGGGCGGTATCAGAAATAATGTCTTCGCATCTGATCTCGAGATAACGCTCTGGATTCGCGCGGCCAAATTTTCGGGCGGAGCCAATAGCCCGCGTCCATCGTTCAGCAAATACATCTGCAAAATCATTAAATTTCGGAAACGTACGCGAAAATTCACCTTTGCTGATGCCCGCGTTAAATTCCCAAGCTGATACTGCTTCGTCACGGCCATCTCGTACGACATGGATAACATGAGCGTTGGGTAAAATTCGTCCAAGCAGGTCAAGGGATAAGACATGTTCAGGTGTTTTCTCAGCAATGCAGGTGATGTCCGGATCTTTCTGCCAACGCAAAAATGTTAACCCTATTGCCGCCGTCAGCAGGTAATCCACATCTTCAAAGGTCTGACCCGCAGCATTGCCGGGTTGTCCGGCCAGTTGCAGGCGATTTCCAACTTTACTGCATTCGGAATTATAGTCGTTTACTGCGGCGGCAATTTTGGGAAACAGGATGTCTGTGAAATGCCCTTCCCCCTTGGCGCAAACCAGCGGATGGGCATCAAGCAGATGTTGAACCCACGCTGTGCCCCACCGCGTTGCACCGGTGATCAGCACAATACGTTTGGACAGCACTTCATTCAGTTGATCCTGAATGTCCCTGAATTCATCCATAATTTCGGCTCGCCCCTAACTCTAATCGGCGTAGCATAAACAGTGAGTGCGGCGTGAGAAAGGGAAGATGGGACAGACGATAAAAATCACCCCCCACAGCACTGACTTTACTTGTACGCCCCGCGCAGGAACCGTATAGTCCGGCCTCATGAACACGGACAAATCTGCCTTAGAAATCGACTCATTAGAATACAACCGGCGGCATCTTCTTGGCATTGAGGGCCTGTCCCCGCCGGAAATCACCGCCCTTCTGGATCGTTCGGAAAATTACGTCGAACAGAACCGCCAGGTTGATAAAAAGAAGTCGGTGCTGCGCGGACGAACAATCATCAACCTGTTCTTTGAAGATTCAACCCGCACTCGAACGTCGTTTGAGCTGGCCGGCAAGCGGCTCGGCGGCGATGTCATCAACATGTCGGTATCAACCAGTTCCGTCACAAAAGGAGAGACGCTGGTCGATACGTCTATGACCCTGAACGCCATGCACCCGGACATTCTGGTTGTCCGTCATCCGCAATCCGGCGCCGTAAAATTGCTTTCAGAAAAGGTCAATTGCGCCGTCATCAACGGCGGGGACGGCTCGCACGAACACCCGACGCAGGCGCTGCTCGACGCGTTGACCATACGCCGCCGACTTGGCCATCTCGACGGATTAACCGTTGCCATCTGCGGTGATATTCTGCACTCACGGGTCGCCCGCTCGAACATTCATTTGCTCAACACAATGGGCACGCGGGTACGCCTGATCGCGCCGGAAACCCTGCTGCCGGCAGGTATCGGCCTAATGGGTGCTGAAGTTTTTCATGATATGAGAGAAGGTCTCAAAGACGTTGATATTGTCATGATGTTACGCCTGCAGCGAGAACGTATGCATGGTAATTTCTTCCCGACCATTCGAGAATATTTTCACTTTTTTGGCCTCGATTATGAAAAACTGGGCGCTGCAAAGGATGATGCCCTGATCATGCATCCCGGCCCAATGAACCGCGGCGTTGAGATTGATTCGGACGTTGCCGATGATTTTGGCCGCAGCGTCATACGCGAACAGGTCGAAATGGGGGTTGCGGTGCGCATGGCATGTTTGGAGATTCTTACCCAAAACCTGGATAACCCCGACCTGAGGAATTTGTGATGGCCGGAGGGTCTTCATCTGCGCCAAAAGCGTTTACAAATGCCCGGATTATTGATCCGGCGAGCGGCCTTGATGTTGAGGGGGGGCTGCTTGTCGACGGCGAAACCATCACGGGCCTGGGGGAGAACCTGTTCAACGATGGTATCCCTGAGAATGCAGATATCATTGATTGCCAAGGCCAATGCCTGATCCCCGGGTTGGTCGATATTCGTGCTCATTTGGGTGAACCGGGCAATGAGCAGAAAGAAACGTTGGCGACTGGAGGACGGGCCGCTGCCGCGGGCGGGGTCACAACCATTGTCTGCCTGCCCGATACAGACCCGGTCATCGACGACATGTCGGGCGTTGAATTTGTTGCCCGCCGGGCACGCAAACTGGGCCTTGCCAAAGTTTATCCCTATGGTGCGGTAACCAAAAACCTCGAAGGCGTTGAGCTTGCTGAACTCGGCATGTTGGCAGAGGCCGGTGCCGTCGCCTTCACCGATGGCCAGAATACCATCAGCGATGCCCAGCTCATGCGCCGGGCACTCAGTTACGCGAAAACCTTTGGATTAATAATCTCCCAGCATCCTGAAGAGCCGTCCCTGTCCAAAGGCAGTTCCATGAACGCCGGGGAGACGGCAACCCGGCTTGGTCTTGTCGGCAATCCGCCGGAAGCTGAAATTATTATGGTCGAACGGGATATCCGAATTGTCGAACTGACGGGAGGCCGGTTGCATTTTGCCCATCTGTCGACGGCCTCATCAATCGATGCCGTCCGCCAAGCCAAGGCACGCGGCGTCAATATCACCTGTGATACCGCACCGCCCTATTTCGCCCTGAATGAAATGGCTGTCGGCGAATATCGAACATTTGCCAAACTCTCTCCGCCGCTTCGAACTGAAGCGGATCGCCAAGCCGTGGTTGAGGGACTGAAGGATGGCACAATTGATGTCATAGCGTCCGATCACTTGCCGCAAGACGAAGAATCAAAACGCCTACCGTTTGCGGAAGCTGCGCCGGGCGGCGTTGGCATCCAAACGTTACTGCCGATCACACTCGAGCTTGTTCATAACGGGCATATGGACCTGACGACGGCACTGGCTATGGTCACCAGCAAACCAGCTGAACTGCTGTCCTTACCGGCGGGGCGACTGGTTAAGGGTGCCGCGGCAGACTTTACCGTAATTGACCCGGACCGCGGCTGGAAAGTGACCGATAAAACGTTGCTGTCGAAATCGAAAAACTCGCCATTTGACGGTCGTCCTGTACAGGGCCAGGCGCTTATGACCGTGGTCGATGGGCGCATAATATATAAGAGCAATGACTAAACCATGATTTCAAATCTGGATCCAAACGCAATTTTTGCCTTGTCCGCATTAGCAGGTTACGTCCTTGGCTCTGTCCCGTTCGGTTTGGTCCTGACACGCATCGCCGGATTGGGCGACATTCGTGACATCGGGTCTGGCAACATAGGAGCCACCAATGTTCTGCGGACTGGCAACAAATTCCTCGCGGCAATTACGCTATTAGCCGATAGCGGCAAGGGTGCTGCCGCTTTGTATATTGCGCAGCACTGGGGCTCCGATGCTGGTTTGATTGCCGGATTTATGGCTGTTGTTGGACACAATTTCCCGGTTTGGCTTAAATTTAAGGGTGGTAAAGGTATTGCAACAACGTTCGGTGTATTGCTGATTGCCCATTGGCCCGTCGGCGTCTCCGCCTGCGCAACTTGGTTGCTGGCGGCAGCACTCTTTCGTTATTCTTCCCTCGCTGCATTAATTGCCTTGGCAGCAGCGCCGTTTGTCGCCCTATACGCGTTTGATTATACCAATCTAGCCTTAATGGCTGCCGGTCTCGCGATCCTTGGGTTTGTCCGCCATCACGAAAACATTCGGCGATTGATACAAGGCACCGAGAGCAAGATCAGCAAGAAGTCTTAAATTCCACGTCGCCTAATATAGCCCCCCCTGCGATAGTCACCCTTACTCAGCAGCATTAGCGGCACCGTGTTTCCAGGCTGTCAAAGCGTCTCGGAACGCTTCAAATAGAGGTTTGGATACTGCGTCGTTAGCAGCGTTATATTCGGGATGCCACTGCACGGCCATGGCGAAACCGGGCGCATTTTTGATGGTTAGTGCCTCGGCCGTTCCATCCGGCGCCCGACCATCTATCACCACCCGCGGCCCAGGGTCTTCAATGCCCTGCCCATGCAGTGAATTGACCATCACGTTATCGCTGCCAAACAGGCGAACAAATGGGCTTCCGGGCACAAGGTGCACTAAATGGCGGTGGGCAAATTTCTCTTCAAGCGTGCCATCCGGCGGCATACGATGATTTATTCGGCCGGGTAAATCGCGGATTTCTGGATGCAATGTGCCGCCCATGGCGACATTAATTTCCTGAAACCCTCGGCAGATACCAAGCACCGGCTGTCCAATCTCAACGCAGGCGCGGATCAATGGAAGAGCAACGCCGTCTCGGCCACGGTCAAAAGCCCCGTGGGCCTGCGTGGGTTCATGGCCATATTCTTCCGGGTGTACATTGGGCCGCCCGCCGGTGAACATAAACCCGTCGCAAATGTCCATAATTTCAGCGATATCGATACACTCTGGCAACCCCGGAACAATTAACGGCACCGCCCCGGTCACTTCCGCAATCGCCTCTGCATTAAAATTGCCCGATATTTGAGCCGGGTATTGGTCATCAATCATCATGTAGTTTGCAATTATGCCAACGACGGGTTTTCTCATGGCGTTGCTCTAATCCGTGGCTTCAATGATCTAAGGTCAAAATCTACCGAGAATTAGATGAAATGTAAAAAGACAAATTCGAATTTGTCAGGTGAACGGCAAAGATACCGTCCACGGCACCGAGCGGTATTCGCCGCTCACGTTGAGATACGAGGGCGTCCTGACGCGGTTGATCGCAGCAGACATTCAATCAACATTTCCTGTCCATCAACGATCGCGATGTTGTCATCACGTTTGATCTCGACCTTGACCTCTCCGGCACCAGCCTCAAGTGCCCGCTCTTTTGCGTCCGCCTTAAGATATCCCTCGGCGTAGATTAACGCATCATTGAATGAACCGAAGTTTTTGGGCGTGCCGGACAGAAAAACACGAAACCGACCCGGCCCGGGTTGCGTGATTGTCGCCTCGCTATTGACCCTGACATTACCAACGACGGCGCCCAATGCATTAGCGACCCCGGCATGCTCAGGAATCAGGGCGTTGGTACCAAGCCGTTTGGCAACTTCAGAATAATACGTCGGCGCCGATGCCCCGAGCCCAACAACCGGTACGCTGAGGCCAACTTGGAACGTCACCACACTGTTTGCCGCGGCGCGGTCGCTAGCCGCCAGCAATTCACGTGCGTTCCCGGTCGGTGAAAAATTATCTTCCAAAATTGACGCTTCCAGTAATGTCTCCGCTGAAATTCTGATAAGGGTATCTACGACCCAGTGCGCCAACGCTTCAGCACCTGGGGCGACCGGCAATCCTGCATAGTCTTTCCGCTGTGCAAATAAAGTGGCCCCCTTGACCGCGGCCTCCCGGTCCCACGCATCGTGGCTGCCGAGTACATGTGCGCCATCGGAAGGCGTCAGGCCTGATAACATTACCAATCCGTGGGCAACAAGGCGCTCAAAGTCAGTTTTGATGGCGCGCGAGTTTATCACTTTATCCAATGCCAACGGAGCATTTTTCAACTGCTCCAAAATTGCATGCTCATTTTGAGATAAATTTGAGGCATGCGCGCTTTCGCGCCCAACGGCAACCGCGAACCGGCCAGCAAAATCTCCCTGGCGGGGTTGATTGAGGTGCCTGTCAAGGGTGTCATGAACCAGCTTTGGGTGATCCATTGCCAAAAGACTGAGGGGGATCAGCCGCCGAGGCCCGAGCGTTATGTTAGGCACCATGCCGTGCTGCACGAGGTGTACCTCGCTATCGCCACCAAGCCCGACGGTATGAATAGCAACAGCTTCAACCATGGTTTGCCACCCTCCAACCGTTGCACCCTCTTCATCAAGACGCGGAATACCATTTTTCAATATGGCGACGTCCGTCGTTGTACCCCCGATATCGGATACAACCGCCGCTGCCTCCCCCGTCAGATAAGCCGCGCCAACAAGGCTAGCGGCCGGCCCAGACAAAATGGTTTCAATCGGCTTAAGTTTGGCAATGTCGGCTGAAATCAAAGCGCCATCGCCTTGAACCACCATCATTGGCGCAGTGATTTTCCGCTCATCGAACAGAATTTCAGACGCGTGGATCAGGTGGTGAATCATATTGATCAATCGGGCATTTAAAACACAGGTCAGCGCGCGCCTTGGCCCATCAAGTTTACTGGACAGTTCATGACTGCACGTAACTGGACGGCCAGTCTCGTTAATGATCATTTCGCGGACCCGGTTTTCGTGGTCTGGATTGCGGACCCCGAAAAGCCCTGCCACGGCAAATGCTGAAACCTGCCCCCCCAATTCACTCAGGCGAGGGAGAAGATCATCAAGATTAAGCTTAATGAGTTCATCTCCATTGGCATCATGACCGCCGCTTAAAAAAATAACCGGGTCATCTCCTATCGCCGCGGACAGCCCGCTCCGGTCAAGCGCAGAGTGTTCGAACCCGATCAAAATTAACCCCACCCGGCCACCCTGACCTTCAACCAAAGCATTTGTCGCCAACGTCGTCGACAGAGAAACCAGAGAAATTTTGGCCGGATTGACACCAGCCTGACTAATCACCGCGTCAATTGACTGTCCTATGCCAATTGAAAAATCATGCCTGGTGGTCAGCGATTTAGCCGCCGCAATGACGCCGGATTGGTCTTCGAACAGAACCGCATCCGTGTAGGTGCCTCCGGTATCTATACCAAGTGATAAGGCCATCGAATGTTTAACCTCTATTTGAAGATGAAAATTATCCGCAGAGAGAAATCATGGTGAAACCGCACGGACAAATCTAGGAATAATTCTTGGTCAACGTGAAATAAAATTTCATCCGGTAAAACAAAAGGATGACAAAAGAGATGGGTTTTTGAGGGCGTTTGGACGTATGGTGCATTCAATAACTTGACTTTTACGTGTGTTTTATAAATAATACACTTTATGAGTGCTATAATTCATAATAACGATATCCACCCAGATACAGTTGACTGGGTACGGCTATCACGCACGTCACATATAGGGCCTCACACATTCTACACGTTGTTGGCACGTTTCGGATCAGCACGATCGGCGCTGGAAGCGTTGCCTGAACTGACCAAACGCGGGGGAGGACATGGGGGCGGGGAAATCAGAATCTATTCTACCGATGCGGCGGAACAGGAAATCAAAGATCATGCAAAACTTGGTGCACATCTGATCATACGGGACGATGAGCGCTACCCACCGCGCTTACGTCATATTGCCGACGCACCACCTGTAATAAGTGTATTAGGCCAAATTGAACTTCTTAATAAACGAGCGATCGCAGTTATCGGTGCACGCAATGCATCGCTGAATGGACAAAAATTCGCTGAACAATTTGCCCGGAGCCTCGGGGAAAACGGCATGATGGTGGTGTCGGGACTGGCCCGAGGCATCGACGCGGCGGCACATCGCGGCGCCCTTGATAGCGGAACGCTCGCAGCATTGGGAGGCGGCGTTGATATTATTTACCCGAAAGAAAATGCGGCGATATATGAACAAATCAAAGAACAAGGCGTACTTGTGTCAGAGTTACCAATTGGCACCCGCCCAAAAGCGCAACATTTCCCCCGTAGAAATCGAATAATTTCAGGAATTTCCATAGGTGTCGTTGTTGTTGAAGCAGCGCTGCGCTCCGGCTCCTTGATTACGGCCCGGTTGGCACTTGAACAAGGGCGTGAAGTATTTGCAGTTCCGGGCTCAGCAATGGATCCACGCGCTCATGGCGCCAACGCTCTCATTCGGCAGGGCGCCTATCTTACAGAATCAGTGACCGATGTGCTTGAGGTCGTAGGCAGCAACCGGCAAATTCGCCTGGATACAATGCCAGATCTTACGTCACCAATTGGAGATCAGCCCCCGCACGTCCCTGACGAGCAGACGGTAAAGAGTGCCCGCGACCTGATTGAAAGTTGGATCGGTCCAACGCCCACGCACGTGGACGCCGTTTTGCGGCAAAGTGATTTACCCGCATCAGCCATAAATGAAGCTCTAATGGAGCTGGAACTCGCAGGTCGGTTGGCACGTCACCCCGGCAATATGATATCCATCGTCAGCACCTAATAATCGTATGATTGTGGCCAATACGAATTCCCAATCCAAAGCCAAAACCCAGTCTTGTATGCATACCATTTCACACAAATTAATATCATAATAAGCGTTTGGGAGTTGACGGACGGCGCCTGATTAGCCAAGTCTGGCATTCATCATCAAAGATTGACCAATGACCAATCACCCGTTACAGACGGACATCTCCCGATTGGCTGAACAATTTTAGGATAGGGAATTAACCCCCATATGAGCAGCGTTGTTGTCGTAGAATCGCCGTCAAAGGCGAAAACCATCAACAAATACCTTGGAAGCGATTTCACGGTTTTGGCCAGTTATGGGCATGTTCGAGATCTCCCTCCGAAAGATGGGTCAGTCAGGCCCGATGACGACTTTTCCATGGACTGGGAAATTGATGCCAAGTCCCAGAAACAAATCAAAGACATCAAAAAGGCCCTAAAAGGTGCGGACCATCTTTATCTCGCGACCGATCCTGACCGTGAAGGAGAGGCCATATCGTGGCATGTACGCGAAGTCCTTGAAGAAGACAACTTGCTCGATAACATCGCTGTCAAACGTGTTGTTTTTAATGAAATCACCAAAACTGCCATTCTTGAAGCCTTTAAATCACCGCGTGAATTAGACAATGAACTTGTCGATGCTTATCTTGCGCGGCGCGCTCTAGATTATCTTGTTGGTTTTACATTATCACCCGTGTTGTGGCGTAAGTTGCCCGGCAGCCGTTCAGCGGGACGTGTCCAATCCGTTGCCCTTCGCCTGATTTGCGAACGTGAAACGGATATCGAAAACTTCAATGCACAGGAATACTGGTCCGTCGCCACCGACTTTAAAACGGACGATGGAAAGGTTGTAACCGCCACTCTGTCTCAGTTGAATGGTGAAAAACTCAAGAAGTTTGATCTCGCGGATGAGACCGCAGCAATGGCCGCAGTATCTGCTATTAAAACACGCGAATTCCAGGTTCAGGATATCGAGCGTAAACAGGCACGCCGTAATCCGGCTCCGCCGTTCACAACGTCGACATTACAGCAGGAAGCATCACGCAAACTTCGCATGACCGCGAAGCAAACCATGCAGGTTGCGCAGCGTTTGTATGAAGGTGCCACCATTGATGGTGATACCGTTGGCCTAATTACGTACATGCGTACTGACGGCGTTCAGATATCGAACGAGGCAATCGATGCCGCGCGAACATTGATCGGCAAAGAATACGGCAAGGAATACGTCCCCGGCGAGCCCCGCGTTTATAAAACAAAAGCTAAAAATGCGCAGGAAGCCCATGAAGCGATACGCCCCACGGATCTATCCCGGCGCCCAAAAGATGTCGCATCCGTATTAAATGATGAGCAATTGAAGCTTTATACATTGATCTGGCGCCGTACCATGGCGAGCCAAATGGCATCCGCTATTCTCGATCAGGTCGGCATCAATATCGGTTCCGCCGACAAAAATGTAATTCTGCGCGCCACCGGGTCTGTCGTCGCCTTTGATGGTTTCTTCAAACTCTACATGGAAGGCCATGACGATGGCGATACTTCAGCCGTTGGCGGCGGCGATAAAGACAGCGAAGACCGACTATTACCGCCGTTAAACGAAAATCAAAAATTGGCGCGTGACACGGTCACACCTAATCAACACTTCACTCAACCTCCGCCGCGGTTTTCGGAAGCCAGCCTTGTGAAAACGTTGGAAGAACTGGGAATCGGTCGTCCGTCGACCTATGCAAACATCATTTCAGTGCTTCAGGAGCGCAATTACGTAATTCTCGATAAACGCCGTTTCACACCAGAAGACCGGGGCCGTGTTGTTACGACGTTCCTTGAGAGTTATTTCACGCGTTATGTTGCCTATGACTTCACCGCGGATCTTGAAAACAAACTGGATGATATATCCGGTGGGCGCATCGAGTGGAAAAAAGTATTACATGATTTTTGGGGCGATTTTGATGCTGCGGTTGCGGAAACCAAAGACCTGAGGGTATCGGAAGTTCTTGATAAACTTGACGAACTTCTCGGACCACACTTCTTTCGCCCTGGCGAAGACGGCAGTGACCCTCGTAAATGTCCGACCTGCGATGATGGACGCCTTAACCTGAAACTCGGCAAGTTCGGCGCGTTTATCGGTTGCTCGAACTATCCAGAATGCCGCTTCACCCGGCCTCTTGAAGTGACCACCGGCGGTGATAGTGATCCGGCCGCCAGTGGACCGCAAGAGTTAGGCCCTCACCCGGACGTCGGCACAATGATCACTTTGCGCAAAGGTCCTTATGGCGTTTATGTGCAACTCGGTGAAGAAGAGGAAGTTATTGTTCCGCCTCCGATCTTGAAATCTGGGGCCAAGTCCAAGAAAAAACCGACCGTCAAAAAAATCAAACCAAAGCGGACCTCGATTCCGAGAACGATGAGCCCCAGTGCGGTGGATCTGGAGACCGCCGTCGGATTGCTCGGCCTGCCGCGCGACGTTGGCCTTGATCCGGAAACCGGTGATATGATTACCGCAGCAATTGGACGGTTTGGCCCTTACATCAAGCGCGGCGGCACCTTCGTTTCTCTTAAAGGTGACGATGATGTCCTGACCATCGGACTTAATCGAGCCGCACATCTGATGGCAAGCGCCCCGAAAAAGGACCCCCCGATCGAAGTCGGGCCGCACCCCAAAGACAAAAAAATTATTACGATGAAACAGGGGCGCTGGGGGTTTTATGTTCAGCACGGCCGCACAATGGCGACGTTACCAAAAGGCACAGAAAAAGACTCTGTAACGCTCGAGCAGGCAGTTGAACTTTTGAACGCTAAATCTGGCAAAAAGGCGCCTGCAAAAACAAAGGCCGCAACTAAGAAACCGGCGACCAAGAAACCGGCGACCAAGAAAAAACCCGCCGCAAAAAAGGCCAAAACCGGCTAATACTGCTGACCAGATATTCTCTACGAAAGCCACACAATGGCACGCCGTGATCGCAAACCATCGACATTACCAGAGCCCGAACAAATCCTCGATTTCATTCGTAAAAATCCGCACGCCAGCGGCAAACGTGAGATATCGCGTGCCTTTGGTTTAAACGTTGAGCAAAAACGTGACCTAAAAAAAATGTTGCGGGATATGCAAACCGACGGAACGTTACAAAAAGGGCGCGGACGTAAATTTACCGAAGCAGGTAAACTTCCAGCCGTCGGCGTCATCGACATAATCGGGCCCGATAATGATGGTGAATTAACCGCTAAACCCGCCAACTGGGACGGCGAGGGCCCACCGCCGATGATCTATATGATGCCTGAGCGCACTGGGCAACCAGCGCTTGGAAAAGGGGACCGGGTTCTAGCGAAATTAACGGAACAAGACGACGCCACCTATCAGGGGAAAACCATTCGCCGCATTGCGGCGGCACCTCTTAAAACGATGGGAATCGTCGTTGACGTCGATGGCGAAATCCGAGTTCACCCGACAGACCGGCGTTCGAAAAATGAACTGATCATTCGCAATGACGATTTGAACGGTGCAAAAATTGGCGACTTGGTTCGGGTTGAATTGCTTTCCGGGAAACGTCTGGGACTTCGCCATGCACGCGTTACTGACATTCTGGACGCAACAAGCGGAACGGCATGCAGCCTGATCGCCATTCACCAGCATGACATCCCCAATGAATTTTCGCCTGACGCCCTACGCCTGGCTGATAATGCCAAAGGCGCCGATCTTGGCAATCGCGTTGATCTTCGCGACCTGCCGCTGGTAACGATTGATGGCGCAGACGCCCGCGATTTTGACGATGCCGTTTTTGCCGAAAAAGATGACGATCCGAAAAATAGTGGTGGCTGGCATCTTTTGGTCGCCATAGCCGATGTTGCCTGGTATGTGCGCCCTGGGGACGCTCTCGACCAAGAAGCCTATAAACGCGGAAACTCCGTCTATTTTCCCGATCAAGTCGTACCGATGTTACCGGAAGCGTTATCCAACGGCTGGTGCTCGTTGGTCCCTCATGAAGACCGCCCCTGCCTGGTATCAGAGATGTGGATTTCCAGCGAAGGTAAACTCATTCGCCACAAATTCTTCCGTGCCCTGATGCGGTCTGCGGCACGCCTCACGTACACACAGGCACAGGCCGCGTGGGATGGCCATGGGGACGATATAACAACACCCTTGATAACAAACGTGATTACCCCTCTTAACGGCGCCTATCAAGCTCTCGCCGCGGCTAGAAAGGCCCGCCGCACGTTAGAACTCGATTTGCCAGAAAAACAGATTCGAGTGGCCGAAGACGGGTCAATCGAAGCCATTACCGAACGAGAACGTCTCGACAGCCATAAGCTGATTGAAGAGTTCATGATCACCGCCAATGTTGCCGCGGCTCAGGCCCTGGAGAAAAAACGTCAACCCTGTATGTACCGGATTCATGACCAACCATCGCTTGAAAAATTGACAATGCTGTCGGAATTTCTGGAATCGGTCAATTTACGGTTCGCCAAAGGACAAGTTGTGCAGTCCGGCCAGTTCAATCAAATATTGGAGAAAGCAAAGGACACGCCTGAAGTTCATATGATCAACCAGATCGTCCTGCGCACTCAATCTCAGGCTGAGTATAACCCGAAGAATATCGGCCACTTCGGGTTATCGCTGCAGAAATATTGTCATTTCACATCGCCGATCCGCCGCTATTCAGACCTGTTGGTTCACCGCGCATTGATCGACGGATTCCATCTCGGGAATGGCGGTCTAGACTCTGATGATCTCGACATGATCGCCGTTGGCGAACATATTTCTGCGACAGAACGCCGCGCTGCAAAAGCGGAACGTGATACTGTTGGTCGTTTTGTTGCCCAATTCTTATCATCGCGCGTCGGCGCGACATTTAACGGCCGCGTAAACGGCGTAACCCGTTTTGGGTTGTTTGTTACGCTTGACGAGACGGGCGCTGATGGACTGATTCCGATCAGTTCACTACCAGGAGACTTTTATGATCACAATGAAAACCGACATTGCCTAAGCGGCAGACAAAGCGGCAAGGAATATTGCCTGGGCCAGACAATTGAGGTGCGTTTGCTTGAAGCATCGCCGATAACGGGCGGTCTAATTTTCGGCGTCATGGACTCAGGTGCGCCTAATAATAAAGGACGGTCCAGTTCAAAAAAACCACCGATCCGGGCGACCGGGAAGAAAACCAAGGGCAGACGTAACCGGGGAAAACCCAAATAACCTCACTTCAATTTTAGAAATATTGACTAATCACGCAAGAGAGTTGGTGACGCGCCCGGAAAAATGACAGAAAATCAATTTTATGGAAATTAGAAGCTCAATAATAAGGCGCATTGGTGCCGGACTTATAGGTATTTCGCTCACTGCATGCGCCGTGCCCTACGCACCACCTAGTTTGCTGATAACGCCCGCGGGTGATCGGGATATGGTCGAAGTGTTCGTCGCTGGTTATCGTAATATCACAGAAAAATATATCGACCCGGTGAGCGTTCAGTCACTCGCGCTTAAAGGGTTAGAAGGCCTTTCCTCAATTGATCCTGACCTAAAAGCCAGCGCACAGGGAGGGCAAATTGTTCTCACTTATTCCGGGAACATTATAAAATCGATCGTCATGCCGGATAGTGGCAACGTGATCGGCTGGGCCGACCTTACATCAGAAATCGCGGCGGCCGCGCGAAGTGTATCAACTGATGTCGGCGGCTCCAGCAACGAAAAAATATATGAAGCCGTTTTTGATGGCGTGCTGTCCGACCTTGACATCTACTCTCGCTATGCAGGTTCTGTTGAGGCGAAAAAAAACCGGGCCCGGCGCGATGGATTTGGTGGGATTGGAATCAATTTTCAGGCTGAAAATAATGGTGTTACGATTACCAATGTCATTCTCGGCACCCCGGCATATTTCGCCAAACTGAGCAAAAATGACGTTATCGTTTTAATCGACGGAAAATCAGTGACGGGCCTGAGAAATGAGGAAGTTGTTGATTTACTGCGCGGACCAACACAAACCAAAACAGTTCTGATGGTCACCAACAAAACGCTCGGAAGTCCGCGCGAAGTTACGTTGATACGAACACATATTGTCCCTATTACGGTCACTGAAAAACGGGATCATGGTGTCCTATACCTGAAAATTTCCAGTTTTAATCAAGACACCGCCCGCACTTTGGCAGACCATTTGAGAACAGCAAAAAACGAAATGGGAGTGGAATTGAAGGGCATTATTCTTGATCTTCGTGGAAATCCGGGAGGGCTTCTGAAACAATCTGTAAAAGTCTCCGATTTACTTCTTACGCACGGGGGAATCGTATCAACTAAGGGACGCCATTTCGACAGCTTGCATAATTATGAAGCAGGTGGGCGGGATCTGGCCGATGGGCTACCTGTTGTCGTTTTTATCGACGGAAAATCTGCTTCTGCCGCAGAAATTGTAGCGGCAGCTCTTCAAGACCGAAACCGCGCCGTATTGATTGGCACAGCCTCCTATGGCAAAGGAACTGTTCAGACGGTGATCAGACTTCCAAATGACGGGGAGATTACCCTAACCTGGTCACGCTTTATGGCGCCATCAGGCTATCCCCTGCATGGACTTGGCGTTCGCCCGGTCCTCTGCACGTCAAGTCAGGCGAGCGCCGTCAATAGTCCCCTGGAGTTCCTGCCTTCTACAAGTCCGGGACTCAAATCAACGTTCGAATCGTGGAGAATTCCTACGCTTCAACCAGAATCCGCTAGAAATAAACTCAGGCAAACCTGTCCACCGGAAAAACACAAAGATCAGGCCGAAATGAAACTGGCCAAACGTATCTTCGATGATCTCGCCCTATATAGCAGAACTCTGGACATTTCGGCCGGCACCAGTCAGGCAAGGAAGTAAGCCGCCCCCATAATCTTCACACTAGAAAACATGATCTTGACACTGTCGTGCCGCACTGTATTGTGCGCCGCTCAAGTTTAATTTGTTACATTCGATGGAAGCGTAATCATGGCAAAAGCAACCGTGCAACTTATCAAACTCGTCAGCACTGCTGACACCGGTTACTACTACGTGACCAGGAAGAATCCTCGAAATTCGACAGAAAAATTTGAATTCCGTAAATATGACCCGGTCGTGCGCAAACACGTAATATTCAAAGAAGCCAAAATCAAATAATTTCAACGAATTTCAACGAATTTTATTGCAGTACATACGAAAAAGGCCGGGAAATTTCCCGGCCTTTTTTTTCGTCTAAGGTGCTATTTTGAAAGATCAAATATTTTAATTTAAAAACTGGGCCACTGTATCCAAAAAAGTAGGTACTGAAATTGGCTTAGCAATATAACCTTCGCAGCCCCCTTCTCGAATTTTTTCTTCGTCACCTTTCATCGCAAACGCTGTCACGGCAACCACGGGAATAGATTTCAAATCATCATCAGCCTTGAGCATTTTTGTGACTTCCAGACCAGATATTTCAGGTAGTTGAATATCCATTAATATCAGGTCGGGTCTATGTTCACGTGCCAAACTCATGACATCGCGCCCATCCATCGTCTGGAGCGTGTCATATCCATGTGCTTGCAACAAATCATTGAATAATTTCATGTTGAGATCGTTATCTTCAACAATGAGAATGGTTTTAGCCATTATAAACCCTTACTTTCCAAGCGGTTTCGCCACCTGTTTTTAAGTTACCTTATATCCACCTAACCGGCACCCTCTAGACATCTGGTGATCGCATTACGGACTGCGTCTTCGATCGCCTACTAAGGTAATAAAGATCATGTATTATTCATCGTCTCAAGTCAAACGACACCCTTGTATTCGTTAAAAAAATCAAGTTTTCCGTATTCCTTAAAAAAAATCAAGTTTTCCGGCAAATATAAAACCTGCGCATCAAGGTTACAGCGACGACAGAATTCCACTCCTACTCGGTTATTCACCCCGAACTTCTTCGACCATATCACTTAGAAGCTCGATATCGCCAATCACCAAGGAATCCTTGCGCCGCTCCAAAATCCCCTGGCGTGCGAGATCATTCATAACGCGCGCCACTGTCTCGCGAGTCGTACTTACTCTGCTGGCAATATCACCATGAACCGGAATTGGCTTTATAACTGCGCTAACATTATCAGTCGAATATTCTCGCGCTTGCCGCAAAACTTCAGCTTGAACCCTGTTGTTGGCGGCGAGAGTGCTTAAATCCATAATACGTTCTGTTGATGTCCGAACCATACTGGCGAGATTTTCCATGAGTTTTAGTGCCATTCCCATATGAATGCCCACCAATGTTCTGAACCTGTCCCGTGACAAAGAGGCTACCAGACAACTGTTTAAAGCGATGACGCCAGCAGATCTTGGGTAACCATCAATAGCAGCAAGTTCTCCAAAATGTTCTCCTTGGTATAACTCATCAAACGTAATTTCTCGCCCGGACAGAGAATAATTGACAACTCTGACTTTACCTTCCGCTATAAAAAAAACATCGGTGGTTTCACTTTGTCGATCAATAATCTGCTCATGTGCACTATAGTGCCGCCATCCACACGATTGCCCCAGTTCGACTAATTTCGTTTCCGAAAGGTCACTCAGCAGCTCAATAGCAGACAGGCTTCCCTTCACGTTATCCGACATTTATTTGTCCTCGCAGTTGGTGGATTTCGGGCATTAAATTCAGCCGTTTGTAATAGTTCTCACTTTCCAAGATGATAAACAGGATTTTGACTATTGGCGAGGGCCATTTATTGAAATCCAGTTAGCGGTGCTTGCCCCGTTCTTGCGCCGCGTTTAAAGTCCGACCATCTTCATAATCATGGTGCGGGAAAATTATGGCGAAAGCCGGAACATCACATAAAAATTCAGCACAAGTGGCCGTTGTGATTCCCTGTTACAAGGAACGGCGCCACATCCTAGAGGTGCTTGAAGAAATTGGCCCGGACGTCCGGGCCATCTTTGTAATTGATGACGCTTGCCCAGACAAAACTGGAAGTCTGGTCGAAGAAAAATGCAACGATAAACGCGTTCATGTTTTACATCACGAATTTAATCAAGGCGTCGGAGGCGCGACCTTAACCGGGTATAGAGCAGCGATTGATGCCGGTTTTGATATCATTGTCAAACTTGATGGTGATGGACAAATGGCACCGGACCAAATACCCAGATTGATCGCCCCGATTATCACTGGTGATGCAGATTACGCCAAGGGCAACCGATTTCATCGAGCGGACGCAATGAATAGTATGCCTTGGGCACGCATATGTGGGAATATTGCGTTGTCGTTGTTATCCAAATTATCAACCGGGTATTGGAACATATTTGATCCGACAAACGGCTACACTGCTATACATAAGACGGCTGCATCTGAGCTGAATACTGATAAAATATCCAAGGGGTATTTCTTTGAATCCGATCTTTTATTCCGGCTAGGAATGATGGGCGCGGTCGTCAAAGACATTCCTATGAATGCCCGGTACGGTGCTGAAACCAGCGGCATTAACATTGCCAAGGTCATCCCTGAATTCTTCGCCAAACATTATATTAACACATGCAAACGTATCTATTTTAATTATTTCCTGCGCGACCCTGGGGTTGCCACTCTACAGTTGGTATTCGGGAAAACTCTTGTGGCGTTTGGTGTGATGTATGGTTCTTGGCACTGGTACAGCGGCGCGATATCCGGTCTTACAGCGAGCGCCGGAACAGTCGTACTAGCGGCGTTACCAATCATTGTCGGACTCCAGTTTTTATTCGCATTTTTCAACCAAGATGTAAAAAACATACCCCGCACCCCGTTGCAGTCGCAGGAGCTCCCAGGTCAAGATACATGATGCTTATGGAATAATTGCGCATCCACCGCGCCGGATATCACCGGCGGCATCGAAGGTGCGTAAATCGCGGTCCGCAAATACGCCGTGCACACCCCCAAAAAATAGATTTTTCTCTTCCCATAATCTGGCATTGCCGAACTGTCCCGACAAACTATTACAAAGTTCGACGTCAAATCCGCCCTCTATATCAACTTCAGCGCGCTCAGTATGTAAGCGAGGAGATCCAATTGCCTGGCTTAGCGGCATTGAAAATTCCAGCAAATTTATCAGGACTTGTAATATTGCGGTGCGAATCCTGTTTGACCCACCAGACCCCAATACAAACATATCTCTATTGGGCGCTATTGTGATTGATGGTGCCATCATCGAAGACATTCGGGTTCCGGTGGGCCAGCGATGAAATCCAAACGGGTTAATGTCGTCTTCTCCAAGCATGTTGTTGAGCATTATCCCGGTTCCGGGAGCGATATAACCAGCCCCCTCACCGTTTGACATTGTCATTGAGGCTGCATTTCCGCCGCCATCAACAACGCTGATATGAGTGGTCCCACGATTTGAATTTGATTGTTCAAGTATCGAGTTTCGATATAATTCGAGCAAATCTGGGTCAAGAATTGTGTGCTCTGTTTCGCCAACGTGGAGTTCGTGAAGCCCCTTCTCAATCCGAACTTGATCCGTTGACTTCATAACATCCACCAGCAATGACATATGCTCTCCACTACCAAATGCCATATCGCCAACATCGACGTTATCCAATAACGCCAAGGCAAATGCGATCAGAACCCCGCCAGATGATGGAGGAGGATTGGTTAGTAAAGTCGTACCCTTGTAATTCCGCACAAGTGGATGACGGCGAATAACCTCATACTTCTCAAAATCCTGGCGCGTCAGGTTACCGCCCCCAAACCGGGAATCAGATGCAATGTTTTTTGCGATTTCTCCGCGGTAGAAAAGATCTTCCCCTTCAATTGCAATCGTTTCCATCGTATCTGCGAACTGAGGGTTAACAAACTTTTCCTCTTCTTGAATCAATTTCTCTGGGTTTTCCCTGCTACCGTAAATCGATTTACTGGCAGAAGAATATTTAAAGATTGCGCCGACAACTTGTAGAACATAGGCCTGAAAGCGATTGACGGTTACCCCCTCTCTCGCCAAAACTAGGGCTGGTTCTATAATTCGTCTGATCGGCATTTTCCCGAGATCCCTGTTAATCTCAAACAATCCCTTAATCGCTCCCGGCGTTGCGATTGATGCCATGCCAATATGGAATTCCTGCTGGGCAGCACCAAAATCACACTGCACAGGGAAAAAATCCTTATTGGCAGTTTCAATTCTGGCCCTTGGCGTTTGGGCAAAATAATCGTAAATACCCGGTCGTCCACTCTCAGGTTTAGCCAACAAAAAACCTCCCCCGCCCATTGACGACAGCACGGGTTCGCACACACATGATGCAACCATCGCGCCGAGAGCGGCATCAAACGCATTACCACCTTCTTCTAAAATAATCCTGGCGGCGGCGGACGTTTCTGGGTGCCCAGTGGCGATAGCCCCTAATTTTTTGGATGAAGAAGACATTTATGCGTATCCAACACTAGGGTCCTGACAACAAGCGATATTACTAAATTGCCAACATACAGGTTTAAAAAAAGCCAATGTAGCGGACAATTTGCAAAACAAAAGATTCCCCTGACGGCATCACTCCGATATGCTGAGCGCTTAGAGCAATTCCCGAGTAAATTGGTTCAATTTGCGACGACGTAATTGCGTATTAACAAAAGGTTACGGCAGAAATAATCAGTTTGTTGGAGAAACGACTAATGCGACGACTTTTGGGATCATTGATTTTATTAATTGGGTTGGTCGCAGGCACTCACCCTGTATATGCCGAAGATGGATTGATGAACTCCATTTCGTTTCGCAAAATTCCGACAAATGCTATTTTGCAAGTACAGGCCCTTGATGATTCCGATGACAATTTAGCCCTCATAAAAGTAATCGAAAATATTCTCCGCCAGCGTGGGTATCGTATTGCGCCGGACGCCACCTTGATTCTGACCTTCGAAACACGAGATGAAATAGGCGCGTGGTCGGGAACCGACCGCCGTCATCTTCTGTCATTTGAGGCCAAAGGCGGCAGGGGCGGCGGTGAAGATGCCAGAGCCAGACTCAATTTTTTTGATAGCAACTCAGGCGGTCTGATAAACAAGGGTAAAGGTGGCACGTCGATCGCCACACCAAGCTCATACAGAATCGACGTCACAGTAGAGAATCGTTCGGACGGGAAGCGGTATTGGCAAGGCTGGTCAGAAGGTAAATTGGGTGCCGGAGACGGGTTTACATTGACCAAAAAAATGATCCCTGTGCTGATTGATGGTATTGGCAAAACCATCCGTCAAAAAACCTTCGAAATTTACTAATCGCTTTCCGATAATTATCTTCAAAGCGTTTTCGCAATACTATAATTCGATATTTCTCGAAATATAGTTGACTCCTCCTAAGCGCCACTCTACTTTTACCCAATGGATGAAAAACAAGCTGCCAAATGCCTGACTGAACTGGGGAATCCGACGCGGTTAGCCGTCTACCGGCTGCTCGTTCGAGCTGGCCCCGATGGCATGACCGTTGGTGATATTCAACGTCGCCTCGAGGTTCCGGCTTCAACGTTGTCACATCACATTGCTCATTTGGTCTGGGCTGGATTGATCGAACAACATCGAGAGGGACGCACACTTCATTGCTGTACGACAATTGGAACAATGGATGCGTTAATCAACTTTCTAAGCGCAGAATGTTGTGAAGGGTTTGGTGATGAGAATACGCAGGCTCAAGAGGATGCTAATTAGAAAGTTTTTTTGAATTAATAATTCTATAATTCTGGAATTAAAGTAAGATTGGAATAGAAAATGACTAATTCGCCACCGACCGCACAGCACACACCCACTTCAGAGCCCTGGCTGTCATTGATCAAGGTCGATCCAGTCATTATTGCCATTGCGACACTTGTTGCCGTCATCGCACTTATTGATCTACAGCAATTGCCATTAAGTGCTCGATTTATGGTTGGATCGATCAGTTGGATAGCTCCCTTTTTCCTATTGTCGATCGCTGTCGCTGCCTATGCCAAAGCAACCGGGGCTGAACACTTAATCGCCCGAGTATTTTCCGGCAACCCCGTCAGGATGGTGATCGCCGCATCAATATTTGGCGCTCTATCGCCCTTCTGCTCGTGCGGCGTCATCCCCATCATTGCCGGACTATTAGGATCTGGTGTTCCGCTCGCGCCGGTAATGGCATTTTGGTTAAGTTCGCCGTTGATGGATCCGGAAATGTTCGTCATCAGTGCCGCCAGCCTCGGCCTGCAATTCACGACTGCCAAAACTCTTTTTGCAATAATGACAGGCCTATTGGGCGGCTTTTCCACACTCGTAATACAACGTTTGGGATATTTTGATGACATTCT
>WASW01056762.1_pt1 | contig 22432 bp, 21 predicted proteins | sample 5698521 | NCBI WGS metagenome assembly WASW01 (sample SAMN11175560, study PRJNA528189) | sponge metagenome | isolation source: marine sponge | host: Leucetta | place: Antarctica: Western Antarctic Peninsula, King George Island | collected 2013-01
AGAATAAACATAGATGGATCCATGATCGGTGAGGCTAGCCAGAAAGCCATAACCGCCGGCAGTGGCACACCCATCGCCAACAACGCTGCGATCAACGGAATAACTCCGCATGAACAAAATGGTGATAGCCCGCCGAACAAAGCCGCCGCCACAATCATCAGGCCAAGTCGACCAGAGAACACATGAGCAATTAATCCATCAGCACCAGAAGCTTTCGCATAAGCCGCCAAGCCAATTGCTAAACCTAAGAATGGAGCGATTTGCACAAGACTTTGCACAACAAACTTAAGTGTTTCAGGAACTTGCGCCGTATCAGCAAACAACAACACTACGAACAAAACACCTGTCACTGTCACTGCCATATTATTTTTAAGCGTCACATAAACACGCTTCAAAACATGGTCATTGGCACTCGCTTTTGCGGGGTCACAGCAAGATGTTGCGGCCGGATTCGTTTGCTCAATCGTTGTTTCACTCATCAGTCGAATTCCCTGGCTCCAAGCCTTTGCAGCAGCTTTCGGTTAAGAAGGATATTAATTCTTGCATGACGGCATAATCTGCGCGGGTCGTTAACACGCGACCATCTCGTTGCTGATGCGCCAGACCCGCACGAGTCAATGCCTGAACATGGTGTGATAACGTTGATGCTGGCACACCAAGTTCATCCTGAAGAGCGCCCACTGGCGCCCCGTCATCGCCCGCACGAACTAACGCACGAAACAGCTGAAGGCGCGTTGGGTGCCCAAGGGCCGCGAAGCAATCGGTGGCTGTGATCTCGTCCATAATTGCTTTATAATACAACGATTATAATATAACAACTATATTACTAGAACTATCGAAATGATAAATCTGATTAACTTTTCTGATGATTGTCTATTGAAGCACATCCCATGAAAACCGTTTCTGCTTGGGAGACGCACTTTTCTCAGTCAAGAAGCATCCATTCTAGGAAAACAGACTGCTTCAATTTTGTTACCATCCAAATCACGAATGAAAGCACCAAAATACGTTGTTACTGCGGCTTGGCGTTCGCCCGGTGCACCATCACAGCGGCCACCATGGGATATGGCAATATTATAAAAGGCAATGACCGCTTCATTTGTTGGAGCACGAAGGCAAATATGATTCCCTGAGTTACCCTCGACAGACAGCATATCAACGCGAAAATTGAGCCAGAACTCAGGATATCTTTTCCCAAACCCAATTGCTGTTTCCCGATCTACGAGTCGAAGCAGACCAAGAGGGGCCAAAACATTTTGGTAAAAACTACCACTTAATTCAAGATCGCGAACAGCTATAGAAGTATGGTCGATCATCTCTTCACGCCCCCATACGAACTTCTATCAGCGACACTCAGATATGTATGGAGCGCCCATCAACACCGAGAGCTGCTTCCTTAACAGCTTCAGGAAGCCCTGGATGACCGTGACAAATACGTGCAATATCCTCTGCGCTGCCGCCAAACTCCATCACGTTGACAACTTCTTGAATCAAATCGCCACCTTGCGGTCCAATGATATGACAGCCAAGGACGCGATCTGTTTCCTCATCCGCCAAGATTTTGACAAAACCATCCGCATCCGCATTACAGCGTGCACGAGAGTTTGCCGAAAATGGGAACTTGCCAGACTTATATTTTATGCCTGCATCTTTAAGCTGCTCTTCTGTCTTGCCTACAGAAGCGACTTCTGGATGCGTGTAAACGATACCAGGGATGGAGTTATAATCGATATGACCCGTTTGACCTGCCATGATTTCAACACAGACCACGCCCTCGTCTTCTGCTTTGTGCGCAAGCATCGCACCACCGATCACATCGCCAATTGCATAAATGCCTTCAACGTTGGTTTGGAAATCTGCATCAACGTTCACAAAACCACGATCAGATATCTCGACACCAACTTTATCTAAGCCAAGGTCATCAATATATGGACGACGGCCAATTGCAACTAAGACAACATCTGTCTTCAAAGTTTCAGCTTTACCGCCCTCACTAGGCTCCATCGTCAGTGTGACGCCAGTCTTGGCTTTTTTAGCACCAGTAACTTTCGTTTTCATCTTAAATTTGAGGCCCTGCTTTTCCAGCAACCGCTTCATTTGCTTGGAGACTTCGCCGTCCATGCCTGGAAGCGCTACTTTCAAGAACTCAACAACCGTGACCTCGGCACCTAGCCGACGCCAAACAGAACCAAGCTCCAGCCCGATGACACCAGCACCAATCACAACCATTGATTTTGGCACTTTACCCAATTCGAGTGCACCTGTGGACGTAACAATCTGTTTCTCATCGACATCAACACCTTTTAGCGGTGATGATTCAGAGCCTGTCGCGATAATGATGTTCTTGGTTTTAAGGACCTGTTTCTTTGCCCCCTTACCAGATGGTTTGACCGTCACTTCGCCGACCGCAGTAATCACACCTGTGCCAATAACGTAATCAATTTTATTCTTTTTCATTAAGAACTCGATCCCGCCTGTGAGATCGTCAACAACCTTGTCTTTACGACCAAGCATCGTTTTCAGATCAAGCGACACCTGAGCCTTGATACCATGATTGGCAAATTCATGCTCTGCCATCTCGTAATGATGAGACGACTGCAACAATGCCTTTGATGGGATACATCCAACGTTGAGGCAGGTGCCGCCCAACCGGCCGCGCTTTTCAACGACAGCCGTTTTCAAGCCAAGCTGAGCCGCACGAATTGCAGCCACATAGCCACCAGGGCCACCACCAATAATTACAACGTCATAAATATCACTCATGAATTTACCTTCCCTCAGATCAATGCCTGAGCCCTATCTATATTTTATCGCCGCGGCCAGAATTACACATCCAACATAATGCGCTGTGGATCTTCGATCAGATCTTTCATGCGAACCAGGAAGGACACCGCTTCACGACCATCGACAATCCGGTGGTCATAGCTCAGTGCCAAATACATCATGGGGCGAATCTCAACTTTATCGCCAACAGCCATCGGGCGTTTTTGAATTTTGTGCATACCAAGAATTGCGGACTGCGGTACATTCAAAATCGGCATCGAATTCAGTGATCCAAAGACACCACCGTTCGAAATCGTGAAGGTGCCACCCATCATGTCGTCCATGCCGAGCTTACCGTCACGTGCTCGTCGACCAAAATCAGAGATTGTGCCTTCTATGTCAGAGAACCGCATATCATCGGCGTTCTTCAAAACTGGCACAACAAGGCCGTTTGGCGTACCAACGGCAACGCCAATGTTATAGAAGTTCTTATAGATCAGCTCTTCACCATAGATTTCAGCATTAATCGATGGCCATTCTTTGAGTGCTATACACGCAGCCCGTACAAAGAAGGACATAAAGCCCAGCCGTACGCCGTGTTTCTTTTCGAAGTTATCTTTGTATTCGGCACGAAGTTCCATTGCTGCACCCATATCAACCTCGTTCCAGGTTGTGAGCATTGCTGCCGTATTCTGTGCCTGCTTAAGACGTCCCGCGATAACTTTACGTAGCTTAGTCATCTTGACGCGTTCTTCACGCGGGTCTTCTGGACGTGGCGGCAATTCGGCTGACGGTATGAAACCACGCGAACTCTGTGCCGATTGCGTGGGCGCAGTCACGGCACGTCTTTTCGCTGAACCATCTTCCATCGCTTTTAGGACATCACCCTTAGTCACACGGTCATCAGGACCGGCACCCTTGATCAGCGATGCATCAAGTTCGTTGTCATCTATAAGTTTCCGGACAGCCGGTGACAATGGTGGGCGGTTTACCACTGCAGGGGCCGGTTGCGCAGCTGCGGGCTGTGCCGCAGGCGGAGGTGGTGGCGGAGGAGAAGCTTTTGGTGCTTCTTTCGGTCCAGCAGCTGCAGGCGCCTTAGCTTTTTCCTCTGCTGGAGGAGGTGCTGACACTGCAGCGCCTTCGGCACCTTCATCCAACGTGGCTAAAAGCGCGCCAACGCCAACGTCTGATCCTTCAGCCGCAACAATGTCTTTCAACGCACCGGCGGTCGGTGAATTTACTTCAATTGTAACTTTATCGGTTTCAAGTTCACAGACTGCTTCATCCAGCGCGACAGCATCACCTGGTTGTTTAAACCACTTGGCAACTGTTGCTTCGGTAACAGATTCCCCAAGTGTCGGGACTTTGATTTCAATAGCCATGTTATCGTTCCTCGATCTATATCTGGGTCATCAGTTATTTACGTGCAGCTTTCTTAACCGCGGGCTTCTTGGCCGCAGGTTTCTTCGCTGTTGACTTTTTTGGTGCAACCTTCTTGGCTGCAGGTTTTTTGGGGACAGCCTTCTTTGCCAAAGTTTTCTTTGCAGCGGGTTTAGCCGCCGGCTTCGCCGATGATTTTACGGCTCGTCCTGGCGATTTAGCACCGCGGCTTTGAACCGTTAGTGCGTCATCAACAAGTGCTGCCTGCTGGGCAGCGTGTTTACTTGCAAGACCCGTTGCAGGCGCTGCGGCCGCATCACGGCCCGTATAACGAACAGAAGATTCCGAATGCCCCATTTCACGAAGATGATTTTCAAGCGGTTCACGGATATATGTCCAACTCCCCATATTCCGGGGTTCTTCCTGACACCATACAACCCGCGCGTTCGGGAAGCGCGACAGTTCGTTCTCAAGAGCCTTATCAGGATATGGATAAAGCTGTTCAACACGCAGGATATATACATCTTTGATCCCGCGCTTATCCCGTTCTTCTGCAAGATCGTAGTAAACCTTACCTGAGCACAACACGACCTGTTTGATCTTGCTGTCAGCAACAAACTCACCTTCATCCCAAAGAACGCGATGAAAACTTGTCCCTTCAGCCATCTCTTCAATTTTGGAGACCGCGCGTTTATGACGCAGTAATGATTTTGGTGTCATCAAGATCAAAGGCTTTCTGAATTCACGATGAATCTGTCGACGCAGGACATGGAAATAGTTAGCCGGTGTCGTACAATTGCAAACCTGCATGTTGTCTTCGGCACACGACTGCAAATATCGCTCCATTCGTGCTGACGAATGCTCCGGCCCCTGACCTTCGTAACCATGCGGCAACAACATTACCAATCCACACATACGCAACCATTTCGCTTCACCAGAAGTGATGAACTGATCAATAATAACCTGCGCGCCATTTGCGAAATCGCCAAATTGCGCTTCCCAAAGTACCAGCATACCTGGTTCAGCAAGCGAATAGCCATATTCGAAACCAAGGACACCTGCCTCTGAAAGAGGGCTGTTCAGCACCTCGTAAGGAGCCTGGCCAAATCTAAGGTTATTCAATGGTGTATGCCGATTTTCGTTGGCTTGATCTATTAAAACCGAATGGCGTTGCGAGAACGTTCCGCGCTCTGAGTCCTGACCAGACAACCGCACCGGATGTCCTTCTAGAAGCAATGTACCAAAGGCAAGTGCTTCACCGGTCGCCCAGTCAATGCCTTCACCGGTTTCGATCATCTTCCGTTTGTTATCTAACTGACGAACAATCTTAGCGTTGGCATTAAAGTTGTCCGGCGTGCTTGTTAATCCCGCCCCAACTTCGAGCAACCGCTCCAGCGGCACACCCGTTAAGCCTCGACGATCCTCGCCTGACGCCACCGACATTCCTGCCCAAGCACCGTCTAACCAATCTGCTTTATTGGCCATATAGCCGCCTGCAGCCTCAAATGCTTCTTCGAGGTACGTCTGAAAAGCAGCGTTTTCGCTATCGACCTCGTTCTGGGTCATGACATTTTCATGTACCAACTTCTGGGAATAGATTTCCCGTGTTGTTGGATGCGCGCCGATCTTTTTGTACATCAACGGCTGCGTGAACATGGGCTCGTCACCCTCGTTATGGCCATGGCGGCGATAACAGATCATGTCAATCACGACGTCTTTCTTAAACTTCTGTCGATATTCCGTCGCAATTCTGGACACGTGAACCACAGCTTCAACATCATCAGCGTTCACATGGAAAATTGGTGCTGCGACTGTCTTTGCTACATCTGAACAATACGGTGATGAGCGCGAATGCTTAGGATTCGTCGTGAAGCCAATCTGGTTATTGATGATGATATGGATTGTACCACCCGTCTGATAACCTTTGAGACCAGACAGATCGAGAGCTTCTGGAACCAAGCCCTGGCCAGCAAATGCTGCGTCACCGTGCAGCAATAACGCCATAACCTTTTCACGCTCGCTGTCATTCTTCTGGCGTTGCTTCGCGCGCACTTTACCTAAGCAAACTGTATTCACACATTCCAAATGCGATGGGTTTGCTGTCAACGACAAGTGAACAGACCGGCCATCAAACACACGGTCAGATGACGACCCCAAATGATATTTTACATCCCCTGAGCCTCCAACATCTTCCGGCTTGGATGAGCCTCCTTTAAATTCATGGAAGATCGCCTGGAAAGGCTTCGACATGACGTTCGCTAATACGTTTAGACGGCCACGATGTGCCATGCCCAAAACAATTTCTTCAACACCGAGCTGTGATCCGCGCTTAAATATCTGCTCCATCGCCGGAACAAGGCTTTCTCCACCATCAAGGCCAAATCGCTTGGTACCCGTAAATTTTTTATCTAGAAACTTCTCAAAACCTTCGGTTTCAACAAGACGGTTTAAGATTGCTTTCTTACCCATTGTCGTGAAATCGGGCTGATTTCTAATGCGTTCGATGCGTTCTTGGATCCAAGATTTTTCATCCGGGTCCTGAATATGCATGAACTCAACACCTATTGAGCCACAATAGGTTTTCTCGAGAACACGCATAATATCGCGCAACGTCGCCTGCTCGAGACCCAATACATAATTGATGAAGATTGGGCGGTCTAAATCTTTGTCTTGAAATCCGTATGACAGAGGGTCGAGTTCAGGGTTTTCCGATTGCTCTTGTAGACCAAGTGGGTCCAATTTCGCGCGTAAATGCCCTCGCACACGGTATGCACGGATCAGCATGAGAGCACGGATACTATCTAGTGTGGCATCACGAACTTGACGCCCACTCGCCACGGGTTGTGCATGCTGTATTTGTGCACCAGCAACTTGCTGTCCTGCACTCATTTGTTCCGATAGGGTTTCCAATGATCCTTGGCCTAATACGCTCGCATCCGAAGGTGCCCAAGATGCACCACGAATTTCGGCAGTCAGTTCACTCGCATCGTCCGCAAGCTCGGCAAAGAATTCTTGCCAGCGCTGATCAACAGAATGTGGATCATCAAGATACCGCTCATAAAGCTCAGCAACGTAAACTTGGTTACCTGAAAACAGGAACTGTGTCGGGTCCATTCCGTCCATGTGCATCGCGCCTGCTCGGCGCCTCCCTACTCTCTGTTTTGCCGATCCATTTTATGCATTGCGCATCGGCTTGTTTTTAAATGGCCCTGTTGGAACAGAGTCTCATTGCTTCAACTTATTTTCGCCAAAATATCTTCAGATGTATGTTCTGTTGGCTGCGGCGTCATTGTTAATACAGTCACGCCAGTTGGTGCGTTGAATTGATGCCAACACCCACGTGGGACAACAGTGACCATACCCGTCTTCATATTAAGGACAACGGGCACATCTTCGTGAAGAACTGTTAGCTGAGTTTCACCGCCAATAACTTGCACAAACTCATCCCCGTTTGGATGACGTTCCCAAGCACTTTGACCTTCAAAACTACCGGTGAACACGCCGCCATTCTCAGTCGTCGCAATCGTTGCAAATGCCATCGCCGCCTCAGCGCTCTCAGTTTTAGGGGTTCGCCCCTTCAACAAAGGCAAAGACGCGACGGTTGCATGAATATCGACAGCTATGAGCGTCATTCCGAGGCTTACCCCTTAAGGGCTTTCAACATTGTTTCACCAATACCAGCAGGACTGTCAGTAACGAAGATACCAGCCGATTTCATAGCTTCAATCTTATCCCCGGCACCACCTTTACCGCCCGAGATAATTGCACCTGCGTGACCCATACGACGGCCTGGGGGCGCTGTTAACCCAGCGATAAACCCAACAACCGGCTTCTTGATCTTGCTGTCTTTTAATAATTGAGCGCCATCTTCCTCGGCAGAACCGCCAATTTCACCGATCATCACGATGCTCTCGGTTTCGTCGTCACCCAAGAACAATTCCAGACAATCGATAAAGTTAGTTCCGTTAACTGGATCGCCGCCGATACCGATGCATGTTGTTTGGCCGAGGCCAACAGCGGTTGTCTGAGCAACAGCTTCATACGTCAATGTGCCTGATCGCGACACAATACCGACTGAGCCTTTACGATGGATATGACCTGGCATAATACCAATTTTGCATTCGTCTGGCGTAATTACACCTGGACAGTTAGGTCCAATAAGGCGGGTTTTTGATGTTTCCAGCGCACGTTTGACGCGGACCATATCAAGGACGGGGATCCCCTCTGTAATACAGACGGCAAGCTCCACCTCGGCATCAATAGCTTCGAGGATTGCATCAGCTGCAAACGGAGGCGGTACATATATAACCGAAACGTTGGCGCCCGTTGTATCGACGGCTTCTGCGACCGTGTCATAAACAGGTAAATCCAGGTGAGTTGTTCCACCTTTTCCTGGCGTCACACCACCGACCATCTTCGTGCCATATGCAATGGCTTGCTCTGAATGGAACGTGCCTTGCGCGCCAGTGAAACCCTGGCAGATGACTTTCGTATTCTTATTTACAAGTACAGACATCAGGAGGCCTCCTTCACGGCTTTGACAATTTTTTCGGCGGCATCACTAAGATTGTCACCTGAAATAATAGGAAGACCACTATCAGCCATGATCTGCTTGCCCTTCTCGACGTTTGTGCCCTCGAGACGAACCACGAGCGGTACAGAAATATTTACTTCCTTTGCCGCTGCAACTACGCCTTCTGCGATCACATCGCATCGCATAATGCCACCAAAGATATTCACAAGAATACCTTCGACGTTGGAATCAGCCAGAATAATTTTAAACGCTTCAGTGACTCGCTCTTTTGTCGCACCACCACCAACATCAAGAAAGTTTGCAGGAGAGCTACCGTACAACTGGATAATATCCATTGTCGCCATCGCCAGTCCTGCGCCATTGACCATGCAGCCAATCGAGCCATCGAGCTTGATGTAATTCAATTCGTGCTTGGCTGCTTCGAGTTCAGCTGGATCTTCTTCGTCTTCATCGCGCATTTCCTCAACATCTGCATGTCGATAAAGCGCATTGTCGTCGAAGTTAACTTTTGCATCGAGTGCGATAACATCACCCGCACCAGTGACCACTAGCGGATTGATCTCGACCATTGAACAGTCAAGATCATTGAATGCCTTGTAGAGTGCCATAATAAGCTTTGATGCAGATTTAACCTGAGCACCCTCTAAACCAAGCGCAAAAGCGATCTGGCGAGTGTGGAAAGGCATAATACCTATCGCTGGGTCGACTGCGACTTTGATGATCTTTTCAGGCGTGTCATGGGCAACTTCTTCAATCTCCATGCCGCCCTCAGTCGATGCCATGATCGTTAGCCGCGATGTCTCACGGTCCAACAACATGCCAAGATAAAGTTCACGGGCAATATCACAGCCTTCTTCAACATAGAGACGCTTCACCTCTTTGCCCGCTGGGCCGGTCTGCTTTGTGATCAGTGTATGTCCAAGCATTTCCTTGGCATTGGTGCGCACTTCGTCTACAGATTTAGAGACACGAACACCTCCTTTGCCATCAGGCTTGCCTTCAAAACGACCAGCACCACGTCCACCTGCGTGTATTTGCGACTTAACGACGCAAATACCACCACCTAATTCTTCAGCGGCCTTCGCAGCCTCATCAGCTGTATACGCAACGTGCCCCTTCGGAACCGCAACACCATATTTTGCGAGCAATTGTTTGCCCTGATACTCGTGAATATTCATGACCTGTCCCCGTTTTTATCCGCCCCCAGATGCCCCGGGAGTGGTGTTTCTCTCGGTCTATTTTACTTGTTACTTCTTCTTCGCAGCTTTTTTTGCTGGCGCCTTCTTAACCGTTGCTTTTTTAGCTGGCGCTTTCTTAGCAGGAGCTTTCTTAGCAGATGTCTTTTCTGCCGCTTTCCTGAGATTGTTTGTTGTCGTCATCAAATCCTGCACAGCCTTTACAGACTTTTTAAACATGGCGCGCTCTGACGCATCAAGTTTGATCTCGACAATTCGCTCAACACCCTTGGCGCCAATAACCGTTGGCACACCAACATACATACCTTTAACGCCGTATTCGCCGTTCAAGTAAGCCGCACAAGGAAGCACACGCTTTTTATCTTTAAGATAACTATCCGCCATTGCTACAGCTGAAGATGCTGGGGCGTAAAATGCAGAACCTGTTTTCAAAAGTGAGACGATTTCGCCACCGCCCATTCGGGTGCGCTGCACGATGTCATCAACCTGCTTTTGGGTAATCCACTTCATCTTAATCAAATCTGGAAGTGGAATACCTGCAACTGTTGAATAACGCACGGAAGGCACCATCGAGTCACCATGGCCACCCAAAACAAATGCGGTGACATCTTCGACGGATACGTTCATGGCATCAGCCAAGAAATACTGGAATCGCGCACTATCAAGAACACCAGCCATGCCAACGACTTTATTATGCGGCAAACCAGAAGCATTGCGCAGAATCATAACCATTACATCAAGTGGATTGGTGATACAGATTACAAACGCTTTAGGGGCATATTTTTTGATGCCTGCGCCTACCTGCTCCATCACACTTGTATTGATACCAATCAAGTCATCACGGCTCATACCTGGTTTACGAGCAACGCCAGCCGTCACAATAATAACATCAGCACCTTTAATCGCGCTGTAGCTTTTCGCGCCCGACATCGCGCTATCGAAACCTTCAACAGGTGCGCTCTGCGCGATATCAAGGGCCTTCCCCTGCGGGATACCATCAGCAATATCGAATAAAACGACGTCACCAAGTTCTTTAAGTCCAATGAGATGCGCGAGCGTGCCGCCAATATTTCCTGCACCAATCAGCGCGATTTTATTTCTAGCCATTAATCTGTTCCTGTAGCGTTTCTATGAATGTCAGTGGGCATCTATTAAGCCCATACTATGGATTCGTAACGCCTTTACAAAAGCAGAGCAAGGATTCCTCCACATTTCGGACCAACAAGTCCACAACCTTTATATATCAAACATCAACACGCATGCAGCGGTGTTTCACTTATGATTGAACGTCCTATCGAAGTGCAAACATGAACACGCTCGAAATTAGAATAATTACCGCAACAACGACTAAACACAGGCGATCCCACAACCTGATATGAGAGGCCTGAGAACAATGTTCCGAGCAATTGGCTACGGCATTTAGAAAACCTAGATTAACACCCACATCATCGCGCTCAGAAACAGCAAGAATGAGGTACGAATGAACAGCGAATACTATGCCAAACGACACCAACAAATGCGCAACCATTTCTGACATCACGTTAGGTTCATTGATATAGATGTCTTCGATGCCGCTAATACCTCAGAAATTGTTTCGGGTTGCCAGTGCCGCCGGGTTTGTTGGATCAAATCCCATGCAGCCCAAACTCATACAACTATTTATAATGTGGGAGCGCTATATATTCTAGCGATTGCATTTCCATAAGCCGAGATACTGTGCGCTCAAACTCAAAGGCTCCGTCACCTTTATTGTATAGTTCCATCGGAGGCACCGCCGCTGAGCAGATAAAGTTCACTTTGGCCTCGTACAAAGCGTCGACCAACGTCACGAAACGCTTTGCCTCATTTCTGTTCTCTGGCCCAAGGCGAGGGATGTTGCGCAAGATAACTGTATGAAATCGAATCGCGACAGCCAGATAATCGCCTGGCCCCAAGGGCTTCGCACACAATTCCTCAAAATCAACAAAGGCGACACCTTCTGCCGTCTTTGCAATATCTACAATGCGTCCGTTAACTTCAAACGCCGCCGCCGCTGCAGTAACACCAACGGTCAATGAGGCAAAACTATCTTCAAGTTTTCCGTCAGCTTCAGGTCCTGATGGCGTGATATACGCATCCATGCCTTGTAGTCGTTCAAGCCGGTAATCACGCTCGGCTTCCACTTCCATGATATCCATTCGACTGATGAGAATATCGATGAACGGTAAAAACCGATCGCGCTGCAGTCCATCCTTATACAAATCTTTTGGATGTCGATTTGAGGTTGCGACAACGACAACTCCTTGCTCGAACAAGCATTCGAATAAGCGTCCAAGTATCATCGCGTCGGCAATATCAGTAACATGAAATTCATCAAAGCAAAGCAACCAAGCTTGCTCAGAAATGACCCGCGCCAATGCAGGAACGGGATCTTTTTCATCAGAAACCTTTCCCGCTTTCTGCGCTTCGCGGAAAGCATGAAGACGTCGATGAACTTCTTGCATGAATGCGTGGAAGTGGACACGTTGCTTCCGTTTTATTGGCACATGCTCGTAGAACAAGTCCATAACCATTGATTTGCCGCGGCCGACGCCACCCCAAAGATAGAGGCCTTTTGGAGGTGTGCGTTTTTTTTTGCCTATACCAAGTCGCGCAGCCCAACCTTGCTTACCCATCTGGTCGCTATATTCATAAAGATCATCCCCGAGACGGCTTAGGGCTGCCATCGCGCGCGATTGCGCCGGGTCCGCGTTTATCGCGCCGCTGGCAACGAGTTCTACGTATTTAGTTTGAGGTGATGACATATATTTAAAACTGACCTATCGCCTAAGCTGTACCGCTGGTTGATATAGTGTGTGATGTTGCAATTGTTGCTTCCATCTCACGGCGCGTACGGTACGCGACACTATCAATAGGAGCTTCAACATCTGACCAGCATATCACCGCATCTTTCGGCAATGGATGCTTTAATGCTATCCCATGAGCGAGTCCAATAGGAACGGCGTCCGCATCACGTGAATCACTTGCAGTCATTAGACGCCCCCAAACCGTATAACCACCCTCGCCATCCAAAGTTTCACCCGCTTCAAGGTCGCACTTTGCTACAGCAACAACGTCTCCGTTCCAAGCTCGAGGCGCACCTGTCGGCAAGTTCAATAGTCCTGCCCAAGCGACACTCACACCAAGTTCAAGTCCAATAAGATGGTACGGGCGCCAAAGTGCAGCATACTGCCCGCTTGGGTCCGTCAACAATCCATAATCCGCGAAACAACGTTTCACATATTCTGTTGGTGCTTCAAAAGTTACATATACACCCCATCTGAGATCGTCTGGTATATCGATACCTTCGCGGGTTCTACTCGAAACGACTTCGACCATACCTTTACCATCAAGGATTCCTCCCGCCGAAGATGGAATGAGTGTCGATGCTAATTGGGAGGTGCTGCATGGCGGGAACGCTAACCCTCCTGCCGGAACATTCAAATCGCATGCATTCGCAACAGCCGCCATCTCGATAGCTGACTTCGTGCCATCCAAAAAGGAATTGAACATTTTTGCATTCATGCCACTTGCCGCAGCACGCTCTGCCGTCAATCCGTAATAATCCCAAACCGTATCCGGGGTCGATGCATGGAACTCAGGCATATACAGCGTACCTTTGCCCGCAGCGACGACCTCCAGCCCGATCGCACGTGCCCAATCAACTTGTTCTGCTATCAGTGAAGGTTGGTCACCGTATGCTAACGAGTAGACAACCCCAGCTGCATCTGCTTTCTCTTTGAGATAGGGACCACAAAGGACATCCGCCTCAACATTGACCATCACCACATGACGACCACGTTCGAAAGCGGCCAGCGCATGAATGATGCCCGCCTCGGGAACGCCTGTTGCTTCAATCACAACATCCAATCCACCAGCGTTGATGAGCGCGTCGCTATCCTCTGTAATCCAAGTTGTTCCTTGCGATAAAGCCTTAGCCGCTGAAGTGGCCGAGATTTGTTCTGGAGACCAGCCAGTCTCAATAAGCGAAGCCTTGGTACGGACGACATCAAGATCAGCCACGCCTAATAAATGCATGCCAGGCGTTAAACGAACTTGCGATAAAAACATGGTACCAAACTTACCTGCACCAATAAGTCCCACGCGTAATGGGCGGTCTTGTACGGCACGCTCGTTCAGCAAATGGCTTAGATTCATAAAAGGCTCCCCCGTCAGCGAAGAGACTTTATCATTCAGTGCCAGCGCATGAAACACCGGCGACAACAGACTGATTATTGTATACTAAGGCTAAACTTAACTTAGCATTACGTTGTCGGGCTAATATTGAGGTCTTGCATCATGTTGGCTGTCGCTTGATCGCTCTGGCGCTCACTCAACTTGAGAGCCGAAACTACGCCCGCAACATCATCAGCACTGCGATTCTGGCTCATCTTAACCTTAATTTCGTAACGTGTGACCGGTATCTCAAACGCAACAATACCTTTGAGTTGGCGACCAAGATGACCTTCAGGCAACTGATCCATAGACCAGTTACCCGTTCCGTCATACTCAAATGCCGCGACCAACAGGCGCAGAATTTCCTCAGCACGAATATCATCCGTGACAGCAACGGGCACTCCATGCACATGAACAGCCGCGTAGTTCCATGTAGGCACTAACGCCTCGTTCGCGTACCAATTTGGCGAGATATAGGCATGCGGGCCTGAAAAAACTGCAAGTGCTGGGGTTTTACTGTCAAAAGATTTCCAGTGTGTATTGGCCTTTGCGACATGCCCAATAATGCGGCCATATTCAGTGCCATCATCTACAAAAATCATCGGAATGTGACTGAGTTCTGGCGCACCTTCTTGATTGCCTACAGTTGACATCAAAAGGCCAAAGGCATTTTCAGCAATCAGATTATGTGCAAAATCCAAGTCTTGGTTAGAAAAATGCTTAGGTATATACATTTTGATATCCACTTATCCGTGATTGTCGGCAGAGCAACACGCTCTTATATATACAAGAGGTAACTATTAAATTATTGAATGGATGGCTTTGTGAACAGAGCCGTTATCACGCCAACCGACGGAACCATTTATTTTACTCTAGGAGACATCAAATGGATGAAGACGTTTTTAATATGCAGGTGCGGAAGTTTCTCAAGAACGTCGGCGTCACATCGCAGCGTGAAATCGAGAGCGCCGTGCGAGCTGCCGTCGAAAGCGGGAAATTGACAGGGGATGAAACCATTGAGGCAAAAGTCACCCTCAGTATCGAAAGCCTTGGGCTTACCGCTGATATCAATGGATCAATTGATCTAAAGTAACGCCTTATTGATCGGCACCAAATTGAAAATACCGCAGATCACTAGGCGCACATTCAGCGTCGCTGAACGAGTGCCTTTTTGATTTCTACAATCGCACGCCCAGGATTAAGACCCTTAGGACATGTATTCGTGCAGTTCATAATCGTATGACAACGGAACAAGCGATAAGGATCATCAAGATCGTCGAGGCGTTTACCTGTCGCCTCGTCTCGACTATCTGCTATCCAACGATACGCTTGTAGCAATACAGCAGGGCCTAAGTACCGGTCACCATTCCACCAGTAACTGGGACATGATGTCTGGCAGCAGAAGCACAAAATACATTCCCAAAGGCCATCAAGCTTATCGCGTTCTTCTGGGCTTTGCAGGCGCTCAGTCGTTGGCGCTTGGGTATCTGCCTGAAGCCACGGCTCAATCGAGCGGTATTGCGCATAAGGCACATTTAAATCAGGCACCAAGTCTTTGATCACTGGCATATGTGGCAACGGATAAATCTTCACATCGCCTTTAATCTCATCAATCGACTTCGTGCACGCAAGTGTATTGGTGCCATCAACGTTAAATGAGCACGATCCACACACACCTTCACGGCATGAGCGACGAAACGTCAATGTCGGATCAATCTCGTTCTTAATCTTGATCAACGCATCAAGGACCATGGGACCGCACTTGTCGAGATCCACTTCAAAAGTATCCAGACGCGGTGTATCCCCGCTGTCGGGATCCCAACGATACACCTTAAACGATTTAATATTGCCGCCACCCGTCGCCTTAAAGGTTTTCCCTTCGGTGATTTTCGAATTGGCCGGCAGTGTAAATTCAACCATGTCTCAAACCTTCCTCAGTAGACCCGCGCTTTGGGCACAATATATTCAACTTCATCTGTCAGCGTGTACTCGTGAACTGGGCGATAGCTTAATTTACAGCCACCGTTCTCGTCGATCCACGCAAGTGAGTGCTTCATCCAGACCTTATCATCACGATCAGGATGATCCTCGTGCGCATGGGCACCACGACTCTCATGACGCGCCTCTGCTGAGTACATCGTCGCTACAGCGTTAGGGACCAAGTTGGTCAATTCAAGCGTCTCGACTAAATCAGAGTTCCAAATCAATGAACGATCATGAACTTTAACGTCCGTCATTTTGCCAGTCACCTCATCTAGCTTCTCAACACCTTCTTTGAGAACCTCAGCCGTTCGGAACACAGCTGCATTATTTTGCATAACACGCTGAAGCTCATCGCGAATTTTTGCCGTCGGAATTTCGCCGTTAGAATGACGAACTTTATCAAAGCGCGCCACGGCCTTATCGGCAGATGCCATGTTCAATGGAGGCAAGTTAGCCCCCGGCGTCACAAGCTCAGCCGCACGAATAGCAGCAGCTCGGCCAAACACGACAAGGTCCAGCAGTGAGTTTGTACCAAGGCGGTTAGCCCCATGAACGGAGGCTGATGCACATTCACCAATAGCCATAATGCCTGGGCTCACGCGATCAGGCTCATCTGCAGTCGGTGCAATCACTTCACCTCGGTAATTCGTCGGGACACCACCCATATTGTAGTGAACCGTAGGAAGCACAGGGATAGGTTCTTTTGTTGCGTCAATGCCTGAGAAAATTCGAGCCGTCTCAGTAATACCCGGCAAGCGTTTATTCAAGACGTCAGCACCAAGATGTTCAAGATGCAAATTGATATGGTCAGAGTGATCGCCAATCCCGCGTTCTTCACGAATTTCAACCGTCATCGCACGCGACACAACGTCACGGCTGGCAAGATCCTTGGCCGTTGGCGCATAGCGCTCCATAAAGCGTTCACCTTTTGAATTCGTAAGATACCCTCCTTCGCCACGCGCACCTTCAGTAATCAAGCAGCCGGCACCATAGATGCCAGTTGGATGGAACTGAACGAACTCTTGGTCTTGAAGTGGGATGCCTGCACGTGCAGCCATGGCATTTCCATCACCCGTACATGTATGTGCAGACGTTGCAGAAAAGTATGCGCGACCATAGCCACCCGTCGCCAATACCGTCATGTGCGCCTGGAAGCGATGGAGCTTACCATCATCCAAGTTCCAAGCGACCACACCTTGGCAGGTCCCGTCATCATCCATGATCAGATCAATGGCGAAGTATTCGATAAAAAATTCTGCGTCGTTCTTAAGTGACTGCTGATAAAGCGTGTGAAGAATCGCGTGACCTGTACGATCAGCAGCAGCACAAGCGCGCTGAACCGGCTTCTCACCAAAGTTTGCCATGTGTCCACCAAATGGACGCTGGTAAATTTTACCTTCGTCGGTACGCGAGAAAGGCACACCAAAGTGCTCAAGTTCATAGATCGCAGGCACAGCTTCACGGCACATATATTCAATGGCATCTTGGTCACCCAACCAATCGGCACCTTTGACGGTGTCGTACATATGCCATTTCCAATTGTCTTCCGCCATGTTGCCAAGTGAGGCACTAATGCCGCCCTGAGCTGCAACTGTATGCGAACGCGTTGGAAAAACTTTACTGATACATGCCGTTTTTAAGCCCGCCGCTGCCATGCCAAGAGTGGCACGAAGCCCAGCCCCTCCGGCACCAACGACGATGACATCATATTTGTGATCAATGATCTCGTAAGATTGAGGCATTCCGTAACTAGCTCCCGAAGGTCATGCGAATGACCGCAAAAATGGCGCTTCCACCAATAAGTACGGCCGCAAACTTGATAAGGATCAACGATGTGATTTTTGCCGCTTCGCCATGAACATAATCTTCAATGACGACCTGAAGACCAAGCTGAGCATGATGAAACATCGTAAAGATCAGTAAGATGAGTAAAACCGGGTTGTAATGTGCGCCAACCCACGTTTTGAAGGTTTCTATATCTGCGTCGACCATGCTCATTGCCGCAAAAACAAACCAGATAACGAGCGGGACGAGGGCGACACCCGTAACACGCTGCACCCAAAAATGATGCGCACCTTCATATGACGAACCCAAGCCCCGAACACGACCAAGCTGTGAGCGAAATTCCATGATCAGCTCCCCACCGAGTAAGCTGCGTAGAACGTCACCAGCGTCAAGACAACGGAAATGGCAACAACCGCCAATCCACTCATACGAAGCTGTTCCATCTCAAGTCCTCGCCCGGTGTCCCAGACTAAATGACGGATACCATTGGCAAGATGGAACCAAAGTGAAAAGACCACACCAAAAAGTACGAGACGTCCAAACCATGAACCTAAAATCGCTTGAGCATCGGCGTATGCTCCGGCGCCGTAGGTAGCCGACATAAGCCAATAAGTGAGCAATACTGCGCCACCACATAGCGCAACACCTGTAATACGGTGTGTAATCGACAGTATCGACGTGATCTGCGGTCGATAAACCTGCAAATGCGGAGAGACGGGGCGATTTCGCGTCGTCATCTGAAATGCCTTTCCTTCGGTAGCGCTCAATCAGCGCCAAAATCTAAGGCCTAATTGGTACCTGCCACCTTCATGCAAGTCAACGCCTTGGGTGCATTGCAACAAAGGGTAATGCCATCAATTTAACCATCACATCTATTTTGATTATTTGTGGCGTTTTATGCCGTAATATGAGGATAAAATGACAAAATCCATTAACTACTTGATATCGCTATATTTACTTTGGAAAGGCAACGAAGTTTGTGGACAACCTGTGGATAGCTTGGGGAAAACTCTCTCAGTTTTGCACAGGAAACAGTGCTTACCCCCACTATTCGAGATAGTGCTGGCCTCAATAACGTCGCATCCTCTCCTGGTACGTAAATACGTCGTCGCAAAGTCAATCAGTTCGCTGATTTACTTTGGCCGCTTTGTCGAGTGTTGGAACTTCTGGACCTTCCTCGACATTTTGGCACCACATACATGTTCTGGCCTATCTTTGATAGGTCAGGCTCTTCGGCTTACCACCCAGGGAAAGTGAAGAGAGTGTATCGGTGATGTCGTGCTTTTTTGAATGGCTGTATGTAAATGCGGACATTCAAGTGTATCTCGCGAGGGTCGATCTCTGCCCAGGGTGCGTCCTCGCTGGTATGATTAGCATGACGTTTTGCGTGCGAACGGAGCCTGGCCGGCTCCAAGAGGCGTCAGGTGCACCGAACCAGCGGTGTGTGGTTGAAGTTTCCCAGGACTGATACCACTGACGCCTCTTTTATAATTTGAGGCATTAGTGTGTCAGCGTGGCATAAGCACCCAATAATCGAAGTCGAGAACAATCTCAGGCAAGTACTTACCGGTATCATCTTTATATGGGAAATCCGTAGGCGGGAGATCTTTGGTGCCAACTGTCCGCACCCGCAATGCACCTAAATCATCCCGACCATGGCACGGCGCTTTATCTAAAATCTCTGACCATGCGTAAACTGTGTCACCTGCGAAAATCGGACTGGTGTGATATCCTCCATTGATCGCGGCAACATGAAAAGCATTCGCAAGGCCATTGAACGACAGAGCGCGGACAATGGATATAACATGCCCACCATATACCAATCGACGCCCGAAACGACCCTGCGCTTGCACGTGCTGATTAAAATGTACTTTGGCCGTATTCTGATAGAGACGCGTTGCCATCATGTGCTCAGCTTCTTCGACCGTTAGTCCGTCCACATGGTCGATTTTTTCACCAATCTCGTATTCTCCCCAAAGATCGATGCTCCCCGCCAAGACGACATCATACTCATTGAAGTGTAATCCTTCAGGAATACGGATGTCATCCGATGCTAGAGCTTTCTTGCAATCGGGGATCACCACGTCTGGCGCGGGCGCGCTCACATCACGTTTGTGGACCATCACCCAGCGTTTGTAATCCACGACCATTTCTTCGCGTTGATTTGTGGCAATGGAGCGAACGTAAACGACACCGGTTTTGCCGTTCGAATTTTCTTTCAGGCCGATCACTTCTGAACAAGTACTAATGGTGTCGTCTGCAAATACCGGCTCGCCAAATAATCCTTCAGCATATCCAAGATTTGCAACAGCATTCAATGAGACATCAGAGACTGTCTTCCCAAACGCAATATGGAATGCCAGCATGTCGTCCACAGGTTGCTTGGGGTAACCCAGCGACACGGCAAAAACTGAAGACGACTGAACTGCAAAACGACTACCGTAAAGTGCGGTATAAAGTGCAATATCCCCTTCACTAACAGTTCTGGGCGTCGCATGTCGCAATCCTTGGCCAATAGAAAAATCTTCAAAAAAATTCCCTGGATTGGTTTTATTCGTCATTTCAGACGCCCTTCTCTGCGATCGCGTCCGCAAGGTTCAGCAAATGCTTTGCTTCTTCAACATGAAGGTTTTCAATAAGCTTGCCATCAACAACCACAAGCCCCTTTCCTGCCGCCGCTGCTTCGGCATGTGCATCAATAATCTTTTGTGCCCAAGAAACGTCATCCGCCGACGGAGCAAAAATTTCGTTTGCGGCTTCAATTGTTTTTGGATGAATAAGCGTTTTACCGTCCATGCCAAGATCTCGCCCTTGCTCGCATGAAGCGCGAAAACCTTCATCATCGGTCAAATCAAGATGTACGCCATCAAGGATTGCAATCCCAGCTGCGCGGGCAGCAAGGATACAGGCCTCCAGCGAGTAGAGGAATGGTAATCGATCCGGCGTATGGCGGCATTTCAAATCCTTAGCGAGATCGGATGTGCCCATCACAAGGCATCCCACTCGAGGATGCGCGAATGCGATCTCTTGAGCATTTAGGATACCAAGGGGTGTTTCCATCATGCACCAAATGGCCATGATGTCTGGTGCATCGGCCTTTTCGAGTAGATCAACCGCATGCAATACCATTTCCTTGGTTTCAACTTTTGGTAAAACCACCGCATGACACCTCATGCCTGCAACAGCGGTGACATCATCGTCACCCCATGCCGTATCAAATGCGTTCGTTCGAACGCCAATTTCCCGCGCTCCATAGCCGCCCTGATCAAGGGCCATCTTAATTCCAGTGCGCGCTTCTGCTTTTGCCTCAGGCGCAACAGAATCTTCCATATCGAGGATAAGCCCGTCTGCTGGCAGTGAGCGTCCTTTCTCTAGCGCACGAGCATTGGAGCCTGGCATATAAAGGACAGATCGGCGTGGTCGAGCAATATTGTCAGCCGTCAAAAGCGTTCTCCTAAAAAATTCTCATGGTGCAGCGCAATAAACTACAATTTGAGTGAGTACTGTGGCAAGCTCAACACATGGACATTCTCTCGTTTCAATCTCGCGTCGTTTGGGGATATGTCGGCAATGCAATTGCCGTACCTATGATCCAGCATTTTGGCCTCAATGCCTGGCCAATAGATACTGTTGTTTTAAGTCACCATCCAGGACACGGCCCACCTGTAAGATTTACGCCGAGTACTAAGGAAATTTTGAACCTATCTTCTCAAGTTCTTGAGCAGTTCAAGTTTCCAATGGCTGCCTTGATTGGATATCTCGGCAATGCCGAGCAAGGCACCACAATCAAAAAAGTATTAGATCAAAACCGAAAAATTGATAATGACATCACCATCTATCTAGACCCTGTATTTGGTGACGATGCCGAAGGCATATACGTCGATAATGACATTGTGGCATTCTTTAACGACGTCGCCCTACCCATGGCCAATATTGTCATGCCCAATTGCTTCGAACTTGCGCATCTCGCAAACTTACCAATAAACAATGTCTCAGATGCTGTTAATGCGGCGCGCGTCATCATAGCGCGTGGCCCAAACCTTGTTTTGGCATCCTCTATTCCGTCTGAAAGCCAATCGATTCTAAATATACTCGTTACACGGACTCAGGCCTGGGCAATCAGAGCACCGCATCATCCATTAAAAGCCAAAGGGACAGGTGACATGCTCAGTGCAGCATTCACTGCGTTGCACGCTGGTGGCACCCCTGCTATCGATGCTTTTCGTATTGCAGTCTCTACAGTTCAATACGCAGTCATTGACGCATCTAAGCGAGGTCTCATAGAGTTAGATTTACCGCGTTTACTTGCTAAAAATACGCAAAATATAGATGAATTGCAGATAGATGAAATATAGACTTAAGGCCTTCCTTTGAGTGATTATCTAAAAGAACTTACGATCATGGTGGTGGACGATCAGTCGTTCATTACATCCATGCTTCGCCAAATATTGAAAGTTCTTGGCGCTGAGAACATCTATTTGTTCGCCGACGGAGAGAGTGCTTGGGAATTCTTTCTATACCCCGACTCATTGAGAAAGCGAAAAGAGTTTGCCAAATCCGTTTGGAAGGGTTCTTGTTGTCAACATGATTCGCGCGG
>WASW01101580.1_pt1 | contig 22432 bp, 13 predicted proteins | sample 5698521 | NCBI WGS metagenome assembly WASW01 (sample SAMN11175560, study PRJNA528189) | sponge metagenome | isolation source: marine sponge | host: Leucetta | place: Antarctica: Western Antarctic Peninsula, King George Island | collected 2013-01
CCCGCGCGAATCATGTTGACAACAAGAACCCTTCCAAACGGATTTGGCAAACTCTTTTCGCTTTCTCAATGAGTCGGGGTATAAAACAAATTTAATTTTACTTGCTGGCAATGGAGGCGTTCGTCGAGAAGCACAGGAAGCCCTTGTGGATTGGGAAGATGCACCAGAGGAGTATGAGGCAGAAAACGATCTTCAAGTTGTCGAGGTTTATTTGAATAATGGTGGGGATTTCATAGACACAATATTCGACAACCTGTGGGTTGAGGAGGATGCCGATGCCTCAGTATGATTCAGAACGCATTGAAGTGGGCCATGAAGTGAGAAGGTCGCTTGCTATTGAAAATGAATTAACCCCCATTCAAGCCCGTTCCTTCGTACGGTCTCTTCAAACATCGTGGCGGGTTCCTACGATTCAATGGCGGGATGATGAAACCTATAGCCAATTTGAAGATGCCCATCGCCTGATCCATGCAGCGGAGATATTTCGAAATATTGAGGGTGTTGGGTCTAAAAATTCGACCGATTGTTATCGGCGTGCGGGTGAACTGTTCGAGTGGCTAAGCCGTGCATCAACACCGCCTTTGTCCATTGTGCCAATTGAGTTGTTGACTGCCGCTGCTTATCAGTTGGGTGGGCTGCCTGCAATGGCGTCTGGACTGTTGAGTCAAGTGGACGTGCTTAATGACGAGTTGCAGCTTTATTCAAATTTTTTGCAAGCTGATTTTGATCAAGTCATTAAGTCGATCTCCGATTTCTGGAAAGCACATACCGATTTGACGGACTTTGATGCCACGGATCAAATTCTTGCAGAAGAATCAGATGATCGGCTCTCATGGTATTTTGTCGTGGAGACCGTTCGAAGCTTGGGGCTCATTTCGGACTCTCTTAGGCGCGGAAATGATGCACGTTTGGAGCGTGGGCTCCTTAAGCTATCTGCACTCAACAAGTATGCGAGCCGGGCGATGGCAGAAGACGTTTCGTTGTTTTTAACTTTGTTAAATGCTGTAGCGGAAGGTTTTCGAGATGCCAGTATTTACCTTCCCATGCAACGACTTGCGGAATTGAGCCCCGCCCATAATGATCGGTTGCGAGCATTCGCACGAGGACAATTTAGACGAGGGCGTGGCATACTCTGGGCATCGCAGCGCCATGGCCTTGACCGGTTACTGCATCAGTCTTCTTTTGCGCTTTGCACACCGACAGGCTCAGGGAAGACGCTCATCGCAAACGTAGCATTAGTGAAAGAGCTTTTGCTTCGCGAAAACGAGCCGCTTTCGCCACTTGGGCTGTATCTCGTCCCGTCAAGAGCTTTGGCTGGAGAAGTAGAAGCAAAATTAACTTCGGAACTTGGGCGTGATTTTATTGTAACTGGCCTTTATGGCGGGGCAGATTGGGGGATAACGGACTACTGGCTCAATGCAGATAAACCAACGGTCTTAATCGCAACCGTTGAAAAGGCGGATGCATTGATGCGTTATCTCGGGCCGCTTCTTTTAGCACGTCTACGGCTCCTTATTGTAGATGAAGCGCACCAAGTTGTTAGTGATGGATCAGACAGTGATAAAGTTGATTTTGCGGAACATACAAGTCGCTCACTCCGGTTAGAAAACTTCGTCTCTCGCCTATTAAACTTGAGGCCAGACATTGTAAGAATTGCCCTGACAGCAGTTGCTGGCGGCGCAGCCCTGCCCGTAGCACGTTGGATTGAAGGACGCCAAGAGGCGGAAGCCGTCGGGCTGAATTATCGCAGCACGCGCCAAGTGGTTGGGATGCTTGAGGCGACGCCACAAGGGGCCGGTCGCTTGCTACTTGAATTGCTGAACGGCTCTCCGCTTTATGTTCGGGGGCGTGGGGCACCCGTTTATCTTAATCTCCAAATCCCGCCCATGCCACAATTGCCAGCCGCAATGCGCAACAGTCTAAACCATTATAATGAAGTAAATGTTCTTTGGACCGCATTACACCTGCTGGAAGGTGATCGGCGTATCCTCATTTCAGTGACGCAATCACCTGAACAAACAATGCGGTGGTATGCCGAAGCCTTTGAATTACCCGATTGGCAAGAGCTTCCGGTATTCGAACTCCTCGAGGATGAAAGGCTTCAAGCCCGTTTTGAAGAAGCACATGCAGCTTGCATCGATTATTGTGGTGAAAATTCATACGAGGTTTTGTTGCTGGATCGCGGCATCGCTACAAATCATGGACAAATGCCGCAAAGGCTCCGTCGCTTGATGATTGATCTTATTGAACGGCGGGTATGTCCGATTGCTATAGCTACTGCCACTTTGACCGAGGGTGTTAATTTGCCTTTCGATTTGATTTTCTTGACATCATTGAAGCGTACTTATTACGACCAAGCGGAACCACAGCCTGAAAAGCGACGAAAAGTCGCCCCATTATCTACTTCCGAATTTCGAAACCTTGCGGGGCGTGCTGGCCGACCTGGCGCGACAAAAGGCATGGAAGGCATGACTTTGATTGCAGTCCCTCAACGCCCTTCGACAACGGCCCAGGGCACACGGGGAACTCAACTTAACCAAATTCGCAATCTCAAAGGGGAATATGACGATTTAATTCAACGACTTTCGGCAGAAGATAGAGAGCAGGGTGCCGTGACAAGCCCATTGTCATTGTTGCTGCACGCGATTTATGATCGCGCCTCTACGCTCCTTGGTATTCAAGATGAGAACGGCTTTCTGGAATGGTTGGAGGGCGTATTACCTGAAGAGGTTAGTGCTGATGCTGGAACAGCGGGAACCTCCCACAATGCTCGCTTAGCTGACAGTATAGATGAGCTTGATGGTGTTCTTCTTTCCGCCTTGGAAGAACTATCTCGTGCTGAAAACCGAGAACTTGAAGGAGCAGACGCTGAAGAATTTTTAGCTAATCTCTGGCAAAGAACGTTTGCGCATGTTGCTGCCGTTCAAGAGGATTGGCTGGAAAGGGCTTTTGTGAAACGTGGCCGCGCGGTAATTGAATCAATTTATCCGGATGCTGACGAGCGGAAGCGCCTTTATCAGTACGGTTTCTCACCTTTTGTAGGCCGACGTTTTGAAGTGATTGCCCCCAATTTGAGGGCTGTGCTAGATGAATGCAGCGACTATGGCACGGCTAATTCACCAGAGCGCCTAAGGATATTCCAAAAATTGGGTGCCCCTCTCGAACATGAAACAGGCTTCGGATTTAGAGTGCGTGATACCGTCACCGACACAGATCTCCTTGAAAACTGGCAAGATGTTTTGGCGTGGTGGATGAAAGCGGATGAAGCACCATCTCCTGAACCACAAAAATTACGTGCATGGCAACGGTTTGTCGCTGATAACTTGGAGTTTAGGCTCGGTGTTGCTGTCGGTGCGGTGGTAGCCCAGGCGTGGTCAGATGGCACAGATGACCCACTAGAAATTCCAAACTTGGCAACGTGGAGGGAAACTACCGGGCTTCCATGGTTTGGTTTTTGGACCAAGGAGCTTTTGCGTTGGGGGACCCTTGACCCATTCGTTGCGTTCGCCCTTTCCCAAGGCTTATCACGTACGCGAGAAGAAGCGTCGGGGTGCCGTGCAGAATTTGAAACTTGGTTGCAAGATAATGTGGAAGAGGTAACTGCTGAAGATTTGATTGATCCACAACAGTACCTTGAATGGCAACGAAGTATCCCTCAAGTCATTGTCGAGAGAACAACTGAGAAGTTTGGGGAAATAGAATTAACAGGCACTTCAGGCCAATTGGGAAAATATCATGTCATTCCCGTTTTGGAAGAGGAAGGCGTTAATTGGATTGATGCGGCTGGATATTCATTGGCGCGCTCTGGTGAACAGCATGAATCGATTCATGAAAAGTCATTTCGTAACGACTACGATTTAGTCGAGGACGCAGGCTTTACGATTGTGCGATTGTACTCTTGATGGCGGTTGAATGAGTTCTGTGGTTCAGTTGTAGTAGTTCAGTGCACCCATTCCAGTATTGCAGTATGTTAGCGTAGAGGTGCAGATGGGATATGATGTGGTAAAGGATGTTTCTCAACCAATTTTCCCTGTTTTTGGCAATAATCAACTCATCAATCCGATCCGCAATTGCTTGAGCCGATCTGCGTAATTGCTCAACAGTCCAGTCAGCCGCATAGCCTTCGGTTACGTCCTGCGGGCGGGCGTGGTTGACGAGGCGTTTGGTCAGGCTGGTGGCTAGGCCTATGTCACGTTCGGCGATGGTAATTAGGCAATTGCGCAGGGCGTGAAACCAGAATTTTGTTCCTGCCACTTTGCTTATCGTTGGGTAAATGTGATGAATATCTTCATAGTGGCCGGATTTGGTTTCGCTGTTAGGAAATACCCATTTGGTCTCATTCCTCTCTTTGCACCGCTCCAGAACTTCTGCCAGTTGCCGGGTGATCGGAAGGCGGAGGGTTTCGCCGCTTTTTGTTTCTTCGACGGTGAGTTCATTATTGTTGATGTCTTCCCATTTAAGCCACAGGATTTCACGCAGGCGCATCCCGGTGTAAAGTCCGGTATAAATGGCATAGCGGATGATGTTGTTTTGAACGGCTTCAAAGCCTTTTTGCCATAGGGGGAGGATTTCTGCCGGACTGTCAATTTTGCGCCGCGTTTTCTTGTTGAAGCGCCCGCCACCAGCCAGCCAAATTTCGACTGGATTGCGCAGGACTTCATTCTCGGCACAAGGGGCGCGATAGACGGAGCGGAGCAGGGATATGACGCGGTTGGCTGGAGACTGGCCATGCTGGCTTGAAATGGAGTTAAATCGTTCCTGAATATCGGCGCGGGTAATCTTGTTGATTGACTTGTTTTGCCAGTCGCCTAGATAACGATCCATCTCATAGCGGTAAAGCTCATTGGTGCGAGGTTTGCGGTTTGGGTTGGACTGCATATAGCTTTCAAAAATATCACCCAGGGTCGGTGTTGAGCGCACTTCCTGACGAGCATTTGACGGGTCTTTCCCCCCAGCGGCATCACCCAAAATTTCCTGAGCTTTTTGTCGTGCCTTACCAGCGGAAATGGCCCCATGTCGGCCAAGTGTCATGCGCCGGTTCGGAGCTCTCCGGCCACCACCATCAGCCCGGTAATTGACCAAAAACGAGATGGTCCCGCTCGGCATGACCTTGACGCCAAATCCGGTTAATTTGCTGTCCCAGATGATGCGGGGCTTCTCACCCGGCTTGATTTTATCCAGTGACCGATTGGATATATCAATCTTCTCAGCTGCAATTTGCTTGCCCATTACCATTATCTCCTGACAATATAGTCAACACGAAAGTCAACACGGTTTTGCCAAGAGCATAGCTTTCTAGCTATCGTAAGACAAGGGGAGGTAATGGTGCTATATAGTTAAGTAATTGATATACAATAGAAAACATATAAACTTCAGTATGTTAGGTGGTAATTGCTCTTTAGTCTCATAACCTGAAGGTCGCATGTTCAAATCCTGCCCCCGCAACCAAATTATAAGCCCGTAACTCTTTGAGTTGCGGGCTTTTTTGTTCTGGATCCCCCGATTGAAAATGTTCAGGTAAGCAGAGCTGAAAATGGTAGGTAAATAGTGCTGAAAATGTTCAGGTAAACAGAGCTGAAAATGGTCAGGTAAACGCAGCGTAAACAGGGCGTAAACAGGGCGTAAACAGGCTAACGCCAGTTGGGGAATGCTGAGGCCACGTTAATATGGTTATGGTCCTGCTTGAGCAGACTGATACTGTTCATAGGCGACATTGATCATCGAAAGTTTTTCGTTGGCTTGTTTAACAAACTCCTCAGGCATTCCATCAGAAATTAGTTTGTCTGGATGGTTTTCCCTGACAAGTTTGTGATAGGCCAGTTTGGCCTCTTTTGGTGTCGCATCCTCGGAAATCGATAATACGGCGCGATAATTTGATTGGTTTGGCGCAGTACCCGGCGTTGTTCTCTGCTCATTGATGGTCTTCAGGCGTTCAAACTCTTGAGTGGAAAACCCAAAAATACCTGAGATCTGGGCGGCGAACGCCAGCATTTTGGATGTTCCGGCCATATCTGAACTGGCAGGGTCCGACCGGGCATGATCAGATTTGGCATGATCAGATCTGGCAATTCTGATGAGCGTCCCTGCGAGTTCTTCAAGCACAGTTTTCTGATCACTAAACAATTCTTTGATCTGCCGTGCATACGGCTCAAACCCCTTCGGGCTGCCCTGAGCACGGTTGTAAATCCGGGTAACATTGGCCATATCTCCGGCCGGGATATCAAATTCTGCTTTAAGCATCGCGATCTCTCGCTGTGAATAGGCCCCTCCGGCCGCCGTCATTTTTGCCGCCAGGACAATGATTGCTGTGGTAAATGCGATTTGCCGTTCGTCAGAAGACGAAGAAGAATTGAAGTCGGGTGCTGGGGTGTCTTTACCGCCCATCGCAAACCCCAGCGGCCCGCCAAATGACATCCCCGACAATCCGTCGACGGCTTTGCCCCAGATGCTTGTCGGTAATTCGAAGAAAGTCTTAATACGAAAGGTAAATTGAGCGGCAACAGTCTCTTTTTCCGTATCAACGCCAGGATGAACACCAGGATGCTCGAATTCCATCAGGGTTTTTAGGTTACTGTTTTGCCGTATCGATAACGCGCTCCCCATCAAGGCGGCCAATTCACCGTGCGCTTGCATCAGGGGCGCAAGCCGGGATTTAGTAACCTCAATAACCGTGGATACTGTTGTCGCCTGAACTGTCGCTGTCCGCGGGGTGCCGGTCAGCAAAGACATCTCGCCGAAAAAATCACCTTCGGTAAGAGTGCCGACATGCACGTTTGCATCACCGTCATTGATAAACACAGACAAGGTGCCTGAGGTAACGATAAAGAGTGAGTTCCCGCCATCACCCTGAGCGATAGCAGTCTGTTTTTTTGGCAATGTTCTTACGTCGATGTCGTCGCAGAGAGTATCAAGTTCTTCTGCAGACAAGATCGCGAAGATGTCGGTTTCCCGAAGAAAGGCGCGGTTATCCTGGCTCACCTGATCGTCTCCCGTTATCTCAATTATTGTTCCCTGAGGCCTTCGTCCTGGTATTCCTGAAGCGGGGCCAGAATGTAATCGATAATTTTACGTTTGCCTGTTTTGATCTCGACGGTAACCGCCATGCCTGGCGTCAGGTTCACGGTTTTGGTGCCGACCAACATAGTCGTGCGGGACATGGAAATGCGCGCCGGATAAATCGGCCCGAGTTGTTCATCGTCAACCGCATCGCCATAAACATGGCGCACTTCGCCGTCGATGGTACCGTATTTCGTGAACGGGAAACTTTCGATTTTGAGTTCGGCATTTTGGCCCGGACGTACAAATCCAATATCCTTGTTGAGGATCTTGACTTCGACTTCAATTTTGGAATCGGCCGGCACGATCTGCATCAAAGGTTGGGCCGGGGTGACCACGCCGCCGATGGTGTGCACATCAAGTTGCTGAACCGAGCCGTCAACGGGTGCCGTCAGGGATAACAGGCGTTTGCGTTCTACCGCTTTAATCAACTCTTGTTCGATTGAGTTCGCGCGCTGGCGCACCTCTGCACGTTCAGCGTGAACATCACGGTTAAACGCGGCATCCTTTTGCCTGTACTGAGCCCGGGCCGAGTTGAGTCCCGCCTGGCCTTCCGTCAGGCGCTGACGTTCGACCTCAAGCTCTCCGGCGACATCTGATTGTTCTTCCAGCATCTCACTGTATTTGAGCTTCGGCAAAATGCCTTTCTCGACCAGTTTGCCGTTAGCAAGAACACGTTGATGGACGGTGGCGTACTTTCTCTCGAGGCGGTTTATCCCGGCGTTGGTTGTTCTAATCTCGGCCTTTGCCCGCGAAATCTCCCCCTGCAGGGTCGCCCGTTCGGCTTTTTGCTGCTGGAGTTGGCTCACCAAATAGGCTTTTTGCAATCCAACAAGTATGGCTGAGGCATCGATCGGCGGGGCGTAGTTTTTAAGCGGTGATTTGGTCAGTAACGCATCAAGGCGCGCCAGTTCAGTTTTTGCCGTGGTCAATTCCTGAAACAGTTTTTCCCGGTCGGCTTCTGAGCCGGTTGGGTCGAGTTCAATAAGAACGTCGCCCTTTTTAACGCTCTGCCCATCTTTGACCAGGATCGCGCGGACAACACCGGACTCGAGCGGTTGGATCATTTTAACGCGCTCACTGGGGATAATCTTGCCTTGAGAGGTCGCAATAATATCCATCTCGCCAATCGTCGCCCAGGTTAAGGCAATCGCCGTAAAGGCGCAGATCGACAAAACCACAGCACGGCCCAGGGGCCTGACCGGGGTTTCAGTAATTTCGACAGCGGCGGGCATAAACGCCAGCTCGTCACGTTTGGCAACACCGATGGATTTCAGTTTGCGATCTGAATTGTTCTGCTCTTTCCAGGCTGCGCGCGCCACCTCAGCGTGATGTTTTAGTGTTGTCAGTGCGCCCATATCAGTGGTGATCCTTCCGCGCCTTTGCCTTCAGGGCGTCCGCCAGATTGCCGCGAACCAAGGATTTTTTCTTCGGTGCGGTTTGTTTGGTTTGTTTTGTAACGGGCGCGATTTGGTTTGTAACAGGCCCAGCTTGTTCTGAAACGGTCCCAGCTTGTTTTATAACGGGCGCGATTTGGTTTGAAACAGGCCCAGCTTGTTTTGTATCAGGCTCAGCTTGGTTTGAAGCAGGCGCAGCTTGATGGGTAACAGCCCCGGCTTGTTTTGTAACACCAACGTCAGGGACCGGATCCGTACGAACATTGGTGACGGTGGTGACTGTGGCGGCAGCGGTGGCGACGGCCGGTTTTGGCACCTCAGTGACCTTAATCGGTGCAGGTTTCTCCGGTGTCGGTTCACGCTGTGCCTGAGGTGCAGGGGCCTGAGATACAGGGGCCTGAGATACAGGGGCCTGAGATACAGGGGCCTGAGGTACAGAGGCCTGAGGTACAGGAGCCGGAGGTACAGGGGCCTGTTTTACAGCGGGCGCCTTTTCAGGCGTGGACTTAACGGGTTCAGGTTTGGTTTGATTTGGTTTACCTGAGACGGGTTTACCTGAACCGGGTTTGTTTGGGCTGGGTTTGTTTGGGTCGGGTATATCTGGGTCAGGCGCTTTTTGAACCGGAACGTCCTGCTTTGGATCCGCCTGCTCTGGAACGTCTTGCTCTGGAACGTCTTGCTCTGGAACGTCCTGCTTTGGAACGTCCTGCTTTGGAACGTCCACCTCTGGAGCCGCCAGCTTTGGAGCCACCAGCGCTTTTGGTGTTGGGCCGGGCGCTGACGTGGGCTCTGGGCCCGTTATTTCTGAAATGCCCGGCAGTTGATCGGCAAGTGGTGTTCCAAGCGCCTGCGCCTGCCACAGTTTGGAATACCGGCCATTGGTATTAAGCAGGCTGGTATGGGTGCCGTCTTCGACAACTTCGCCGGCCTCAATTGTGATGATACGATCACAGTCACGAACGGTGGACAGGCGATGGGCGATGGTAAACACGGTGCGGCCCTTGCAGATGTGGCGCATGTTTCTCTGAATAATCTCTTCACTCTCATAATCGAGTGCCGATGTCGCTTCATCGAGGATCAGAATGCGCGGGTTGGTCACCAGGGCGCGGGCAATGGCAATCCGCTGACGCTGGCCGCCCGATAAGGTGCCGCCGCGCTCGCCGATCAGTGTATCGTACCCTTCCGGCAATTCGAGAATGAAGTCATGGGCCCCGGCCTGGGTTGCCGCCTCGATCACCCGTTCCATGGTCATGGCCGGATCGGCGATGGCGATATTATCGCGGACCGAGCGGTTAAACAGAAAGTTTTCCTGTAGCACCACGCCAACCTGACGGCGCAGCCACGCCGGATCAACCAAACCGAGGTCCGTGCCGTCAATCAGCACCCGGCCCTTTTCAGGCAGATACAAACGTTGCACCAGTTTGGTCAGGGTCGACTTCCCTGATCCCGATGGTCCGACAATTCCAATCACCTGACCGGCTGGAACTTTCAGCGAAATGTTACGCAGAATTTCCGGTCCGTCATCACGGTACCTAAACGTAATACCATCAAACTCAACATCGCCTTTGATCGGCGGCAGTTTGGCCCGTCCGGCGTCGGCGGATCCTTCGGTTTTGGTATTGAGAATATCGCCAAGCCGCTCGACACTGACCCGCATCTGCTGGAAGTCCTGCCACAACTGGGCGAGGCGCAGAATCGGTTGCGAGACCCGGCCCGATAACATGTTAAAGGCCACCAACTGACCAACGGTCAAATCGCCGTCGATGACCAGTTTGGCGCCAAAGAACAAGGTTGCCGCCATGGTGATCTTCTGGATCGCCTGAACCCCTTGCTGGGCGATATTGGAGAGCTGCGACGTTTTGAACGAGGCCTGAACGTAACCCGCCAGTTGTTCTTCCCAGCGCCGCTGCATCTGCGGCTCGACGGCGGAGGCCTTCAACGTTTCGACCCCAGAAATAGCTTCCGTTAAAAACGCCGTATTGGCGGCGCCGCGCTGAAACTTTTCCTCAACCCGGGCCCTGAGCGCCGGGGTGATGATCAGGGAGAACCCCACGTAAACCGGGATCGAACCCATGACGATCCAGGTCAGAACCGGCGCGAAGAGGAACATGATCCAGAAAAATACAATGGTGAACACCAGATCAACAACCAAAGTCAGGGCCGAACCGGTGAGGAAATTCCTGATATTCTCAAGCTCGCGCACCCGGGCAACGGTTTCCCCAATCCGCCGTGCGCCAAAATAAGAGATCGGCAGTTGCAGCAAATGTTTGAACAGTTTGGTGCCCAGCTCAACATCAATGCGGTTGGTTGTATGCGAGAAAATATAGGTCCGCATGCCGCCCATGATGACCTCAAAGGCGGAGACCACGACCAGCGCGAAGATCAGAACATCGAGGCTTGAGAGGCCGCGGCTGACCAGAACCTTGTCGATGATAACCATAAAAAACAGCGGCGAGACGGTGGCGAAAATCTGGATGAAAAAACTGGCGAGGATCACTTCACTGAACAATCGCCGGTATTTGATCACCGCCGGGATGAACCATGAAATATCAAACTGGCGCGCATCGCCGCTAATTTGTTCGCGCGTGGTCATCAGCATCAGGGTGCCGTCCCACATCTCGCTGAACTGCTCAGCGGTTTTGGTTTCCGGCCGGCCAGCCAAAGGGCACTGGATCAGGACCTTGTTCTCGGCCTTCGAGACTTTGGCCAGAATAAAATAGGTGCCGTCATTACGTTTGGCGATCGCCGGCAGCGGGGTTTTATCAAGCCGCTCCCAGTCGCTCTCGATCATCCGCGCTTTAAAATCCATGTCCTTGGCAACGCGCAGCAGGTCAACATCGGAGAACATCTCCCCCGGTTTGCCCAGTTTGTGGCGGATCTGCTCACCGTCGGCCGGAACTTCAAGAAACTGACAGAGCATCAGGTAACACATCAAACCGGTATCAAGCGCGGACGCCTCCCCGTCGGAGGCCGCAACGCCGCTTGCCGCGGTGCCCGCGACGGCGGTGGAAGCGCTCCCCGTATCCGCCCCCGTATCCGCTCCCGTATCCGTATCGGTGGGTTGCGCACTCGGCGCAGGGTCACCGGATTTACTTTGGGCCAATGGCGCAGGGGCGCCGGATTTACTTTGAGTATTTGGCGCAGGGGCGCCGGATTTACTTTGGGCCAATGACGCAAGGTCGCCTGATTCGGTTGAAACCCCCGCAAGTGGTGTTTGATCGTCGTTCATAAAACCGTCTGATCCCCCATTTATTGGCAATGTTAACGGTACGCCCCAAGAATTCCCCAAGAATTCCCCAAGAATTCCTCCAGAACATCTCCCATAACATACACAAGAACATCCCCAAGAATGCTCTGGTATGATAACGCCAGCAGTAAACAGTACAAACGGGCCAAAAACCACCCCAAATACCGGCCTAAAACCATCAAAAAATATCAACCTTTACGGGACCTGTGGATAACCCGTGCACTTATCCACAGAAATTGAAAACCAATGCATTGACTCATTTCCACCCGTCGTGGAAGTATCCCATTGCGTTACAACATGTCGATGTATTCAATCTGGAATATTGAATTTCTGAATACAACTGTGGGTAACGTACATAGAGATCGGGTGATCAATTCCCGCCGCTGACCGGCCCTTGTTTAGGCCATGTTGAAAATCAGTCCATTAAACGGCTTGATAATCGGCATAAAGGACCGCCAGCGTACTGCGATGATCGAACACCTGTCCCGATCTGTTCCGCCCTGGGAGGCGGGCATTCTATAGATTTTGGTGCTGGTCGCTAAACGTTTGGCGGGGGGGTCCTCCAGACGTTTTGGGGTTGCGATACGGCGCTTTTCGGCGGCATCCGGCACTATTGCCGGGCCGTTCACTTGGGGGCTGGAGTACTTGGGGATATTAAGTCTCAAAGGGGAGCGTCACCCCTTTGTTAATCAACGACCAATGCCATCCGGTGCATCGCTGCCCGTTTTATTGGGGGCCGCGGCGGCATTTCCGCGTCCGCTTCGCTCCGGGTGCCGTACCCCGGAAAATCACGTTTGGGGCAGGTCGCACCGCAGTGAATGGGCCAAATCTCAGCGTCCCGTAGGCCGCCAAATATACACCATTTTCCCCCCGGTTCATTCCGGGGAAACACATAAGGACACCTCACCCCCGGTTCATTCCGGGGACTCAAAAAACTCATATTTTTTACGTATGTTTTTGTGCCGTATTCCTTCATCCCGCATCCGCACTCCTCTTTCACACAGCATCCGCCCCAATCTTTTACCCTGGGCTGGACGCCCCTTTATATAAGGACCAAATCTCATGGCCAAAAAACCCGTTAAAAAGACCACCAAAAATCCTGGCAAAAAAGCCGTCTCAAAAACCCAGGCAAAAGCTAAACCCGCTGTGAAAACAGCGGCAAAGAAACCTGCTGTGAAAAAGCCTGCTGCCAAAAAAGCTGCGCCTAAAAAATCTGCCGTTAAAAAGCCTGCCGTTAAAAAAACGCCCGCAAAGAAAGTTCCAGCGAAAGCGGCGTCAAAAAAAGTCGCGCCCAAAACCGCAACGGCTAAAAAGGCACCCCCTAAAAAAGTCGCTCCTAAAACCGCAACGGCTAAAAAGGTGACACCTAAAAAGGTAATACCAAAAACAGCAGCGGCAAAAAAATCAACCGCTAAAAAGGCCACGCCTAAAAAATCAACACCTAAAAAATCAACCAAAAAACCAGCAGCACAAATCCCCCAGCACCCGGCCCGCGTTCCCTTGGCTGATCCTGGCCCAGCCGAAGTCCTCGGCCGTATCACCTGGCTGATGCTGCAGAGCGAACAGCATAAACACCTGTTCCTGACCGATCTGGAATGGCGCGTCCTGCCGCCGGTGCTGCTCAAACAGTTCCGCCTGTTCCGCAAAGACGGCGCGCCTATTGGTTATGCCGCCTGGGCCCTTGTTGATGAGAATACCGACCAACGCCTGCGCAAAGGGGAGACGAAACTCAAACCTGAGGACTGGCGATCCGGCCCCAACCTCTGGCTGCTCGACCTGATCGCTCCGTTTGGCGGCGACAAGATGATGCTGAAGGAGCTGGGCGAGAAGGTATTTAAAGGCAAAGCGTTCCGCACGTTTATGCCGGGTAAAGATGGCAAGGGGCTGCGGGTTGTGGAGATTGGACCGAAACAGACCGGGAAGAAAAAATGACGGATGGTATCCCGCTAATTTTGATTCGTCATGGCGCTACAAACTGGAACCGGGAATTGCGGTTTCAGGGGCAGGCGGATGTGCCGCTCAGCACGGCGGGCCGAGAAGATATAAAAACATGGAAAGTGCCAGCTGACTGTGCCGCCTTCGACTGGGTCTCAAGTCCCCAGTCACGAGCAGTTGAGACTGCAATGATGCTAGGACATGACCCTGAAAGAGTTCCAGCACTGACAGAAATGTCGTGGGGCGCGTGGCAAGGCCAGCGGATCAACGACCTCGGCGAAGATGTTCGTACCTTAAAAGCCCGTCAGTATACCGATGGTCTGGACTTCAAAGCGCCAGATGGCGAGAGCCCTCGCGAGGTGCAGCGCCGGATCAAACCGTGGCTCAAATCGATCCACCGTCCAACCGTTGCGGTCTGCCACAACCGGGTCATTCTCGCCGCCTACGCCCTGGCCACCGACTGGGATATGACAACCCCGCCGCCGAGTAAACTAAAAACGCCCGCTTTGCATGAATTTCACGTCACCGATGGGGTCCTGACAATTAACCGATTGAATCATCCTCTGTCCGGGGCTGTCACCGACAACAATACGACTTTTACCCATAAGGAGATTGCAGCATGAACTTTATCGCGCGCCAGCCAGTTGGTCTTCAGCATTACACGGTCGAGCCGGAAAAAAACACGTTCCGCAGTCTGGTCGTTGATCTGACCCACCGCTGCAATATGACTTGCGCCAATTGTTATATCCCCAACCGGGATATTGCGGACATGAATGTTGACAAACTTTATGACGTCCTTGCCCGCCTGCCGCAGCGTACTTATGTGCGGCTGATCGGGGCCGAACCGACCATGCGCGATGATCTACCAGATATTATTCGCACCGTCATCAAGCTCGGGCACAAACCCAGCCTTAATACCAATGGCCTCAAGCTGGCGCATCTGGATTATTGCAATGAGTTGAAAGACGCGGGCCTTAGCATGGTCTGTATCTCCATGAACGGTGCTGATGATGACGATGTTTATAAAACCCTCGATAACGGCAAATATGCGGGCCTCAAAACCCGGGCCCTGACCAATTGCTTTAAACTTGGGTTTCACATTAATACCGGAACCATCATCGCACGCGGTGTTAACGAACACGTGATCCGCAGGCAAGTGGATCTGGTCGCCGCCTGCGCCAAATCAGCAAACGTTGATTTCCACAAAGACGCACCATGGCGGCGGGTGCCACTGGTTCTGCGGTTGAAAACCGTTGGCGCGATTGGACGGCACATGGATACGGAACGCGAATACCTAAAAGAAGAACTGGGCCAAATTATCGGCGGACAACTCGGCATCGACCCGGCCTTTGTTCTCGGGCGCCCCATATCGGGCGGGACCAATACCGTGGTTGATACGGCAATCCGCAGTAATTCGGCGATCTTCCCTTATGAAACGGGCGCCGGAAAAATTCTGATCCGGCTGGTTGATTGGTCGGTCGATACCGCCGGTGTGGTTGACCCAAACAGTACCCTTCGCGGACGGGTCACGGCCGATTGGAAAATCGCCCCTTTTTATGAAGATGTGAAATTAAACGAGTTTGGATACTGATCATGACTGACAAAACGATAATCGAAACAGAAATGCCGATCGATGATATTACGGCGACTGGCAATGGCGAAGCAAATTCGGGTTCAGTTCAGATCCGCTTAGCCACAACGGACGATGATATCCTCGCTGCCTTGACCCTTGGTCATGAAGCTCTGGAGGAAACACCGTTTCATCAGCGTTTTCCTTATTCATTTGATCCGGTCAAACGCGCCAAAGTCTGGCGTCAACGGATGAAAGATCGACCGGGTCAATACGGTATTTTTATCGCTGATTTAGGCGGCGAAACGATAGGCGCGCTGTTTGCCCAAATCGGCAGTCATTTGCATCTCGATATCCCGGTGGCGCAGGTGGTCTCACTGTTCGTTCGCCCCGCTCACCGTAATGGACTTGCTGCCGTAAAACTTGTTCGCGGAAGCGAGGCGTGGGCGCGGGATAAGGGGGCGGTATCGATCGCGATCAACATCACATCCGAGGTTCGAATGGATACGACAGATCGTTTTTTACGGCGACTGAAGTACCGCCAGACCGGTGGTAACTACGAAATAATTCTGAATGCTGACGGTATTGATGCTGCGGTTGAGCGGTCACATGAGAAACATCAGGAGAGGCGAAAATGAAAATTTTTTCTAATGTATGCAAATTCTCATTATTAGGTGGAGCTGTCGTTCTATTTATTCTGACCGCGACGTCATTGCGTCTAATGGCAAGCGAAAATTTTGCCGGTGCGGTAGAGGCTTTACATAAAGCCGAGGGTCAAAATGCGGTCAAAATTTTGGAAGTACTAATTAAAAAGGGAGATGTACAAGCGGAAGCTCTTCTAGGTGAAATTCTACTTGATGGAATTTATTTTAAAGAAAATCATGCGCGGGCAAATTCTCTATTAGTCTCTGCCGCATCAAAAAAAGTACCCCAAGCCATGTTTCGGGTGGCGTCGTCATGCATGTTATTTGGGAAGAAAAACACCTGCAATACCCAATACTTAATTGATGCCGCAGAAAGTGGACATCCGTTCGCTCAATATATATTAGGCAATCATTTTTTATATGGAGAGTATTTGGAAAAAGATTGGAAAAAGGCAAGGTATTGGTTTCATCAAGCTTTTCAAAATAAGTTTCCAATTGCACAAGAAATGATTGTATTGATGAAATTTCCACTACTATTTAGTGGCCAAAACCTCAAAGATTATCAACGGTTTTTTGATGAAATTGCACTAACATCTGACCTGGGTTTTCGGAAGAGTCAGTTTTATTTGGGGAGGCTCAATTTTTATGGTTTGGGCACCCAAAAAAATATACGGGAAGCACTTAAGTGGTTTTTGTTGGCTAGCTACCAAAATAGTAAAAGCGCTAAAGAGTATGTCAAAAAGATATATGACAAATATGAATTCAAGGATTCAACTGCGTTAGATTGGTTGAGCGTTAATGCTCAAAATGACCAATCGTACTTCGGGATTTCCGCGCGCTGGTGCGTTGCTGAAATGGGTTCCGATATTGAGTGTCTTAAAAACGCAATACCAGATCATGCAAGTTGTTTGCCGCCATTTTTTAGCGGTTATTTTTCGCGATTTATTTCCTCAAATGGATACAGTTTTTGTCGATCGCGGTTTTTTTCTAACTGATATTTTTAATTGAAATTCTAAGAGCTAATAGGAGAGTTGACGATGGCCAAGGTGAATATACCAAATTTGAGAATACCAAATTTAAAAACCCCAACACACCCAAAACTTGGAACAAAGATTGAAAAAACATTACAAAAAAATCGGGAGTTACTTAATAACATAGATGAAGTCGGGGAAGAAGTGGGCAAAAACGCTCTTCCTCCGGGGGTGAATAAATATGGCATAAAGACCGACCCGAATCTCAATGTCGGCCAACTGGCACGCGACGCTGTTACTCGCGAGAGAATGGAAAAGGAAGGTGTCACTTCGACAACAATTTCGAAGATGAACCACGAAATAACGCAAGCCGTTTATGAAGTATTATACACTCAAACCGGCGTCGACATGGACCCAACAAAGACAACTCCTGCATCCACCGCATTTAAAACCGCATTTAAGGACTATCTAAATAAAGATCGAACAAATGTGGAAAAAGCTATTGAAAATGCTCTCAAAAACACTTTCACGATAGGCGGAATCACGTTTGATTTGAACGATGATTATGATGATATCGACGCCTCACACGACCCAGATTTTGGTGGCCATACATCGCCCAATAGCGATCCGACCCAGGCATTCGGTGGTCCCGATGATGGTGTAAATGATGATAATAACAATAATGACGGAACTGATGCCTCAAACGATATCGATTACGGAGGGCAATCTTCTCCCAATGATGACCCCACTCAGGCTTATGGTGGACCTGACGACGGAGTTGATGACGAGAACAATAGTGGCGGTACGGATAGTGGTGGCAACGGTGGTTACAAACCCGTCATTCTAGATTTGGATGGTGATGGAGTTGAATTAGTCAATATTGAGGATTCGTCGGCATTTTTTGATATTAATGGCGATGGTTATCGTACCAACATGGGCTGGGTCGCACCCGATGACGGCATCCTCGCCTTTGATCTTGATCCAACTGGAGAAATTTCTCAAAGCGCAGAAATCAGTTTTATCGGGTATGTAGAAGGGGCCAAAACCGACCTTGAGGGGCTCAAATATTTCGATACCAACGATGATAATGTTCTTGATGATCAGGATGCGGAGTGGTCGAGTTTTGGTGTTTGGCAGGACCTTGATCAAGATGGCGAGACAGATGCGGGCGAGTTTAAATCTCTCTCCGAATGGAATATTACATCTATTGATCTGACTTCAGATGGCGTTGAAGAAGACATTGGATCAAACCATATCTTCGGCACCGGAAATTTTACAATCAATAACACAGAGCAGGACTTATACGATGCTTCATTAGCGACCTCAAATGTCGGGTATCGGATCAATACTGATGGTAGCGTCGAACTCCAGACTGCAGATGGTTCTGACATTTATATAGACAGTCAATTCAACTCCTTGAACCTTGATCTAGGTGATCTGGGCTACAGCGCAGGAATTGGCCTCGACGGCTCAGACATAATAAGCGCTGGGTCTGCGGAAGACGCAGTACTAGATGGCGGTGCCGGTAATGATATTCTAATCGGTGGTGCTGGAGACGACTGGTTGACAGGTGGTGCAGGTGCCGATTTTATAGAAGGTGGGGAGGGCGATGACGTCCTATTCATAGACCTTGATGATTTGACCGAAGGAATAGTATCTGGAGGACTCGGATTTGATATTGCCATTGTTGACACAGATACGGTTGACGCTGATGGTGTTTCCATCGACTTGAAGGCCATGGGTCTGGAAGTAGTATTTGCTAGTTCTTGGAATGACATACTGACGTCATCATATTCATCTGCGGATGAAACGGCGACACAAGAAATTTATACCTATCTGGACGGTGGCGCCGGGAATGATACCCTGATAGGAGGCGCTGGCGACGATATTCTAATCGGTGGTGATGGTGCGGATGTTCTTGATGGTGGAATTGGTGATGATTTATTAATTATCGATTCCGGCGATATTGTAACCAATATTGTCGGTGGTGACGGCGACGATACTGTCATCATCCAAGATGTCATTGGAGTTACGTTGGATCTAGGGGCCAGCACTATAGAGTCCGCAATTGGCGGTGACGGGGACGATGTATTATTCACTTCAACTGCAGATGCTGTCACTCTAGATGGGCGTGACGGTAACGATACCTTGGCCGGCGGAGCAGGAAATGACACGCTATCTGGAGGTCACGGTGACGACCGACTGACTGGTGGCCAAGGTGATGATACGTACCACTTTGGTTGGGAGGATGGCAAAGATATAATCGACAACTCTGACACGGATTCCGCCAACGCTACGGATATAGTCAAACTGAATTCTGGTGTCGGTCGCTTCGACACGCAGTTTACTCGTATGGATAATGATTTGAAGCTAACTCTGTCGGGTTCAACGTTGGATAGTACACTAACTATTGAGAACTGGTTTACGGACAACTCTAAGCAGGTCGATTATTTCTTTTACTCAGGTATTGGGGCGTATGCTTTTGTTGGTGGTGATGCGGCGAATACCTATTCGGCTCAGACTGATAATCATTATTCCTTCTGGGGATTGGCGGGTGATGACACCCTGACTGGTGCCGGTGGCCATGATGTTTTGGTCGGCGGCGCGGGCAGCGATGTTCTGGATGGCGGCGATGGGTCTGACACGGCGTCCTATCAGGGGGCCACTGAAGGGGTATCAGTAGATCTGACAGCAGGGTCGGGTTCCGGCGGGGACGCGGCGGGCGATACGCTCACTAATATTGAAAATGTCTATGGTACCGAATTCGACGATACCCTGACCGGCGATCAGGAAGACAATATTCTCACCGGTAATGACGGTGATGATACGCTGTCCGGTGCATCCGGAGATGACCTTCTGATCGGCGGTGCGGGGGCTGACGTTATCGACGGCGGTGACGGGGTTGATACCCTGTCTTTCGCTGGATCGGGGGCTGAGACCGGCACGGGAGTCTCAATAGACTTGTCGCTGCATACAGCTGTAGGCGGTGATGCGAACGGGGATACGATCACGGGTGTTGAGAATATTAACGGTACTTATTATGCCGATACGCTGGTTGGTGATGAAAAGGACAATGTTCTTGATGGCGGATACGGCGACGATACGCTTGAAGGCGGGCTTGGCAACGACACCCTGATCGGTGGCGCTGGTGATGACCGTGTCATCTACGCCGCCAACCGTGGGTCGTACGATATTGTTTTTGATGCGGCGACAAACAGCTTTTCGGTCACCGATCTGAACCCGGCCGCGTTTGGGGATGAGGGTATGGATACGCTCAATGGTGTTGAAAGTGTCTATTTCCAGGGTGATGGTACGGCGCTTGATCTTGGCGATGTTGTGGTCGCTGAGGCCAATGTTGTGCGCGTTGATGTGGATGGCACAGGTGCGTCCGCGTTTAACGTGACGCTGCCTTTGGATAACGCCGATTTTGACCTCTCCACACTCGAATTCCGCCTGGAATCCGGCCCGGAACACGGCTTGGTTACGGTCAATCCTGACGGCACCTATAGTTTTGCAGCCGAAGCAGGCTATCAGGGGCTCGACAGTTTCTCCTACCGAGTCACCGATCCGGCGACTGGCCTCGCCTCTGTTGCGACGATTGATGTGGGGGTTGGCGTTGATGTGGCGCCGGCGGTTTTTGATGTTGAACACGGACTTGAGCTGGTTTCTGGTGATCAACAAGATCTCTCGCGCACGGTGGAAACGGCAAGCGACCAGAAAACCTGGACGTTCTCAACCTGGATCAAATCGGACGGTGTGCCGGGGCGGTTATTGTACGCCGGTGAATATTTCGGTGGTCTGGGCGGCGGGTTTACCATGATCAGCAATACAGCCGGCGGCCTCGTGGTCGACGACTGGAACGGCTCGACCTATGACTGGGCAGTGACGTTTGATAACAACGTCCCGTCCGACGGTGTTTGGCACCATGTCACCATCGCGGTTGATACGACCGAAGAGACTGCCGGCGACCGCGTCAAGGCGTGGATTGATGGTGAGCAGCTTAGTTCCGGTTCGACCAGCCTGCCGGCCCAGGACAGCGATACCTTTGTTAACGGCACCACCGGCACCCATAAGATCGGTCGTTACGCCGATGCCTATGAGAACTACACCGACGCAACACTGGCCGAAACCACCCTGATCGATGGTCAGGCACTCGACGCCACCAATTTCGGCGAGCACGGGACGACTCCGCCCACCGCGGAGGACTGGATACCGTCTGATATCTCCGGCCTGACTGTCGGATCCAATGGTTTCCATCTCAACTACGGCGATGGCGAAAATCTCGGGGCTGATAGCTCCAGCTCCGGCAACGATTTTACCGGCACCAACATTGATGTAACCGACCAGGTGCAGAGCACACCAACGTCGGATCTGCCTGCGTACGTCTCGGCCAGCAGCGGTAATGATCTGTGCTGATTGGCGGCAACGGCAGCGACACCATGGATGGCCTCGGCGGAGATGATGTTCTGGTGGGCGACGGCACGCTTGATGGCGTGGTGGTTATCGAAGCGTGGGAGCAGTCCGTCTGGAGTTCGGAAGGTGTTAGCTTCAGCGGGACGTATGTCGGTGGCCTGCCAATCGCATTAACCACGCACCCGGCTTTTGGCGCTGACGGTGTTGGCCAGGTTACTTATGATGCGCTGCCCCAATTCGGCACGGAGTTTGAACCCAAAGGAATTTCTTTCGCCACAGTCCTGACTGCGACGTTTGATGTGGGCGCGACCTCGGCGGTTGTCCGTCTGACCGGTCTCGGCAGTGTCGATGTCGACGACGTCACTTACACCGAAGGCGGCACGTGGACAGCCTATAATGCGGCCGGTACGGAGATCGGGTCCGGCAGTTTTGATGCGTCCGATGCGATTGGCGGAACCGGTGTTGCTGAGATTTCCATAACCGGCATCGGCATCATCGATCATATCGACTTTACAGCAATTGACGAAGACGGCGCCGCGACAACCAAAGCCGGTGACTTTTTCGTTCAGGCCATTGAGTATGTTGAGGTTGGCGGTACCGCGCGCGGCAATGACGTCACGTCTGGCGATACCATCACCACGGTTGATGGTTATGTGGCCGATGCAAACGCCACGGCCAGCGATGATATCCTGACCGGCGGCAGCGGTAATGATCTGCTGATCGGCGGGGCTGGCGACGATACGCTGTTCGGTGGTTCTGGACAGGATACGGCGTTTTATACCGGTCAGCAGGGGGATCACACCGTGCAGTATGATGCCCAGACCGGCCAGTATTCCGTCACCGATGGGGCCGGTGATACGGATACCTTAAGCGATATCGAGACCCTGACGTTTGATCAGGGCACAGCCGATACGTCCGACGATATCAGTGTAAATCTCTCGACCACCCCGGCGGCGTACCAATCCGCGCTGCAGGTTAATATCGCAGGTTCGGCCACCGGCACGTTGACAGTGGACGGCGGTCTCGCGGACAGTAACGGCGATACGGCGCTTAGTTATGCGGTTGAGTCGAACGGCACAAATGGCGTGGCCACCGTTAATGCGGACGGCACCTATACCTAGAGCTTCCTCAAAAAGCGACGGCCAATAATGCGGATTGTTTCTGTTTGTTTGCCGTGCGACCGGTGACAGCGCGCAACC
>WASW01003188.1_pt1 | contig 22381 bp, 20 predicted proteins | sample 5698521 | NCBI WGS metagenome assembly WASW01 (sample SAMN11175560, study PRJNA528189) | sponge metagenome | isolation source: marine sponge | host: Leucetta | place: Antarctica: Western Antarctic Peninsula, King George Island | collected 2013-01
TGCTATAATTCTATTTTCATCAGTACGATCAATAACACCTAGAGCATAGGCACCCTTTAGATCTTTAACTGTGTTTTGTACTGCAAAAAATAATGAGTCGCCTTCATCTAAATAGAGAACTATTTGATGCGCAATAACTTCTGTATCAGTATCCGAAGTAAACTTAAACCCCACCTTAGATTGCATTTCACGCAGCTCTTGATAGTTTTCAATAATGCCGTTATGTACAATTGCTACACGTCCATTAGATATATGAGGATGCGCATTGTATTCAGATGGCACGCCATGAGTCGCCCATCGTGTATGTGCAATTCCAACTATGCCGGATAAATTTGACTGTTCTAATGCGTCGCTTAATTCAGCGACTTTTCCAGGACGTCTTATTCTTTCTAGTAAGCCTTTATTAAGCACAGCCATACCTGCAGAATCATATCCTCTATATTCGAGGCGTCTTAATCCTTCTAGTAAAATACCTGATACATCTCTTTTTGAGATTGCTCCAACGATTCCACACATATTGAAAGTCTCCTTACTTCCTTTTATCTCTCTTTTTTAATTGGCCGTTGCCAATTATCTATAGTTGTTTGCTTGCTTCGCGACAACGCTAATTTTTCTGCTGGAACATCTTTTGTAATTGTTGATCCGGCGCCAATTGTTGCCCCATCATTTATTTTTACTGGAGCGACTAATTGTGTATCGGAACCTATAAAAACATTATTGCCTATAATTGTTTTATGCTTATTCGCACCGTCATAATTACAACAGATTGTACCGGCACCAATATTTGTATTCTCACCAATGCTGGCATCGCCGATATAACTAAGGTGATTTACTTTACTTCCAGCTGCGATTTTTGATTTCTTAACTTCAACAAAATTACCAAGCTTCACATTACTTGCCAATTCTGTCTCGGGTCGTACACGAGCAAAAGGACCTAATTCACAGTGCTTGCCTATTTTTGAATTTTCGATCACAGAATTCGGATGTATCACTGTTCCTGCACCAATAATGCTATCTGAAATGACACAATTCATACCGATTGTGACGTCATCTCCAAGGCTAATTTCACCACGCAGCAACACGTTTGGCTCTATAACTATATCGTTGCCTAGCTCTATTTCGCCTTCTACATACACACTTGAGCAATCGCGCAAGGTTGCACCATTTATCATTAGCTTTTCACGTTGTCTATGTTGAAGTACACCTTCCATTTCAGCGAGATGCACACGATTATTGACACCCATGACTTCGGTTGAGTCTTCACATATGACTGCTTCTACACTCTTACCGTCGGCAACTGCCAGGCCTACGCAGTCTGTTAAATAATATTCTTTTTGCTGATTGTTATTATCTATATTATTTAGCCACTGAATCAGACTTTGTGATGATGCGCTTAATATTCCGGTATTGATTTCAGCTATTTGCCTAATCTCTTTGCTTGCATCTTTTTCTTCGACAATTTTTTCTATTTCACCCTGAGAACTACGAATGATTCGTCCATATCCCTGAGGATTTGTAAGTTCAGTGGTTAAGATTGCCATTGAATCTTTAGGTTGTTTTTCCAATAGAGAACGCAGTGTGCCTTCTCTAACTAATGGAACATCACCATATAGAATTAATATATTTTCTTCTGATTTAGTACTAAAAAATGGAATGGCTTGCTGTACAGCATGTCCGGTTCCCAATCTTTCTGTTTGTTCAACCCATTCTACTTTTTCATTTTGTATCGCTGTGCGCACTGCTTCACCACCGTGCCCATAGACTATAATAATTCTGTCTGCACCTAAGTTTTCAGCGGTAGTAATTGTATGTGCCAGCATCGACTTACCCCCGACTTGGTGTAATACCTTAGGAAGTTTGCTACGCATGCGAGTGCCTTGACCCGCTGCTAATATAACGACATTTAAAGACATAGATCTATTAATTCTTTGAGATAGAAAAGGTTACACTATTATTCTAGTGCATAGTTTGAACTAGTTACCTATACATAGAAACGATAAAGGCAGCCATATGGCTGCCTTTATCGTTTCTATGTATCTCAAAGCTTTGAATCTATTGAAAATTTGAACTTTTAGACTTTCCCTTTACGGAATTTTTCGATCATTCTCAGTTGAGCGGCGGCTTCAGCTAACTCTAATAATGCTCTTGCACTATCTACTTCAGCGCCCCTATCCTTAAGCAGCTCTTCAGCGTGTTGTTTTGCTTCCAAGGCCATGTTTTCATCAAGATCTTCTGCCCGTATAGCGGTGTCTGATAGTACTGTCACCACATCTGGCTGAACTTCAAGCATGCCACCTGAAACAAAAATAAATCGATCTTCTTCACCTTCAACTTCGATTTTTAATTCACCAGGCTTAAGTTGTGTGACCAATGGCGTATGTTGAGGATAGATACCCACATCTCCGACGATCGCAGGTGCAAATACGGCATTAACTGTTCCAGAAAAGATCTCTTTTTCAGCACTGACGATATCTAGTTGCATTGTAGTAGCCATAATTAGCGATTACTTAAGTTCTTCAGCTTTCTTTAATACAGAATCAATATTACCTGCCATATAAAACGCTTGCTCAGGTAAGTGATCGTATTCACCATCAACAATGGCACGGAAACTTGCCACTGTTTCGCTCAATGGGACAAGCTCACCTGGGGTTCCAGTAAATACTTCTGCCACACTAAATGGTTGTGATAAGAATCGTTGGATTTTACGAGCACGAGTCACCACTTGCTTATCTTCTTCTGATAACTCATCCATACCAAGAATCGCAATAATATCTTTAAGTTCTTGATACTTCTGTAATGTGTTCTGTACATCACGCGCTGTATCGTAGTGCTCTTGACCAATGACTAATGGATCTAATTGGCGACTTGTAGAATCAAGTGGATCCACCGCTGGGTAGATACCTAATTCTGCTACTTGACGAGAAAGTACTACCGTCGCATCTAAGTGAGCGAACGTAGTTGCAGGCGATGGATCGGTCAAGTCATCAGCTGGTACATATACCGCTTGAATTGAAGTAATTGATCCACTGTTTGTTGAGGTAATACGCTCTTGTAATACACCCATTTCTTCAGCCAGTGTTGGTTGGTAACCAACCGCAGATGGCATACGGCCAAGTAGCGCGGATACTTCTGTTCCTGCCAATGTGTATCGATAGATATTATCAATAAACATTAATACGTCTTTACCATCATCACGGAAATATTCCGCCATGGTTAATCCTGTTAGTGCCACGCGAAGTCTGTTTCCCGGAGGCTCATTCATTTGACCATAAACCATGGCTACTTTATCGAGTACACCAGCATCTTTCATCTCGTAATAGAAATCGTTTCCTTCACGAGTTCGCTCTCCAACACCTGCAAACACTGATAAACCTGAGTGTGCTTTCGCAATGTTGTTAATTAATTCCATCATGGTGACCGTTTTACCAACACCCGCACCACCGAATAAACCAACTTTTCCACCTTTAGCAAATGGACAAAGTAAATCGATCACTTTAATCCCGGTTGTCAGTAATTCATTACCGCCAGCCTGCTCTTCAAAGCTAGGTGGCAGGCGGTGAATGGGCATGGTTGAGTCATTACCAATTGGACCAACGTTATCAATTGGATTACCAAGTACGTCCATCACCCGTCCCAAAGTTTTAGGGCCGACAGGTACGTTAATCGCAGTGCCAGTATTACTGACTTCTAATCCACGCTGCAAACCTTCAGATGCACCCATAACAATGGTTCTTACAACACCATCACCAAGCTGCTGCTGTACTTCTAGCGTCAGTCCTTTTCCATCAACTCTTAATGCGTCATACACTTTAGGTACATCGCTGGACGGAAATTCCACATCAACTACCGCGCCGATAACTTGTATAATTTGACCAGTACTCATGATAATTCCTCGTTACTTCAATCTTTAATATAAATTCTTTTCAGGCCTATACCGCAGCTGCGCCACCAACAATCTCAGATAATTCTTGAGTGATGGATGCTTGGCGGGCTTTGTTATATGCAAGCTGCAAATCATCGATAAGGCTACCTGCATTATCAGATGCGCTTTTCATTGCAATCATTCTCGCCGCCATTTCACATGCGACATTTTCAACCACACCGCGATACACGATTGATTCAACATATCTTACTAATAGTGAATCTAGTACTTCTTTTGCATCAGGCTCATAAATATAATCCCAATGATGTTTTCTAACTTCTTCTTCGTCACTTGGTAATGGTAATAGTGTGGATACTTCTGCCGCTTGCGTCATTGTATTCACGAATTCATTTTCCACTAAGTGCAGACGATCAATGTTTCCTTCAGAGTATGCATCTAACATTACTTTAACCGGGCCGATAATTTCATTCATGTGAATGTTGTCGCCTAAGCCACTAGCATGTGACACTACATTTAGACCTGATAAGCGTCTAAAAAAAGCCATTCCTTTTGATCCGATGATACTTAGATCTATCTCGACACCTTGGTCTTGATACTCTTTTATTTGACGCAATGCGCTTTTAAAAACGTTGACGTTCAAGCCACCGCATAGTCCACGATCACTAGAAATAATAATAAACCCTACGCGTTTTACTTCTTCGCGAGCACTCATATACGGATGCTTATACTCAGAATGTGCCGCAGCTAAGTGATTAATCACCTGCTTTATCTTAATGGCATAAGGTCGGGTTGCATTCATGCGGTCTTGTGCTTTACGCATTTTACTCGCAGCAACCATTTCCATTGCTTTGGTGATCTTCTGAGTATTTTTAATACTCGAGATCTGTGTACGTATTTGTTTAGCGCCAGACATAAGTCTTACCAGACACCGTTAGCTTTAAACGCTTCAACAGCTTTCTTAATTGCTGCTTCTATGTCGTCGTTATAATCGCCAGTCTTATTAATCTGGTCTAGAAGATCTTTGTTGTTTGAACGCATGTAATCATGCATTGCTGCTTCAAATGCAACGACTTTATTCTTGTCCACATCGTCAATGTAACCTTTATCAACGGCATAAAGAGATACGGCCATCTCGCCCACGGTTAATGGAGAGTATTGTGGTTGTTTCATTAATTCCATGACTCGCTCACCACGTTCTAGCTGCTTACGTGTTTGCTCATCTAGGTCTGATGCGAACTGTGAGAACGCTGCTAATTCACGATACTGTGCTAGTGCTAATCGAACACCACCACCAAGCTTTTTAATGATCTTGGTTTGTGCTGCTCCACCTACACGAGATACTGACAGACCTGCGTTAATTGCTGGGCGGAAACCAGAGTTAAACAAATTTGACTCCAAGAAGATCTGACCATCAGTAATTGAAATTACGTTAGTCGGTACAAATGCTGATACGTCACCTGCTTGTGTTTCGATTATTGGTAATGCGGTTAAAGAACCTGTTTTACCTTTAACTTCACCATTGGTGAATGCTTCTACGTATTCTTCGTTGACGCGAGATGCACGCTCTAATAAACGTGAGTGTAAGTAGAAAACATCACCAGGATAAGCTTCACGACCCGGAGGTCTACGTAACAATAGTGATACCTGTCTGTATGCTACTGCTTGCTTAGACAAATCATCATAAATAATTAATGCATCTTCGCCGCGATCTCGAAAGTACTCACCCATTGTGCAGCCTGAATAAGGTGCAATGAATTGCATCGCTGCTGATTCTGCTGCTGCTGCTGATACAATAATAGTGTGAGCCATTGCATCATGTTCTTCTAATTTTCTAACTACGTTTGCAACTGATGAGTTCTTTTGTCCAATGGCAACGTAAATACATTTAACACCAGTATTCTTTTGGTTAATGATGGCGTCAAGTGCTACTGCTGTTTTTCCTGTTTGGCGGTCACCAATAATTAGCTCACGTTGTCCGCGACCAATTGGCACCATCGCATCAATTGATTTCAAACCTGTTTGTACAGGTTGATCAACTGATTTACGCTCAATTACTCCTGGTGCAATTTTTTCAATTGGCGCATTTTGTTTTGTTTCGATGGGACCTTTACCATCAATTGGTTCACCGAGTGAATTCACAACACGACCAAGTAATTCAGGACCTGTTGGCACCTCTAGAATGTTACCAGTACATTTTACTTTGTCGCCTTCAGAAATTGACTTGTAGTCACCCAGTACAACCGCACCCACTGAGTCTCGCTCCAAGTTCAATGCCATGCCAAAAATGTTGCCTGGAAATTCAATCATTTCTCCAGAAACCACATCGGCTAAACCATGAATTCGAACAATACCGTCAGTAACCGCAACGACTGTTCCTTCTGTGCGCGCTTCTGACGCGGCTTCAAACTTATCAATACGTTTTTTGATTAAGCTTGTTATTTCTGTAGGGTTGAGTTGCATATGAATTCCTCTTGAACTCTATAATTTAATCTAAAATCTATTTGGTAAGCGTGTTCGACAGCTTTTCTAAGCGTCCGCGTACTGAACCATCGATGACCATGTCACCAGCCCTAATAATTGCACCACCGATTAATAAATCATCAATACTCGTGGTGATGGATATTTTTTTACCCAGTCTTTTAGCTAGCGATGCCGTTATTGCTTGTACTTGTTGCTCACTTACTTCAAGTGCGCTAATTAATTGCGCATCGACTGTACCTTCAGCTTCTATTTGATAATGATGATACAAAACAGCAATATCAGGCAATAGTGAAATACGATCATTTTCTGCTAATAATTTAATAAAGTTTTTAGCGTGCTCATCTAACTTATCTGCGCATACTTCATTAAATAAATCGGCTGCTTGCTGTCTGTTTAAGCCTGGCTGATCTAATGCTGCTTTCATCATTGCGTCATCCGCAACTGCTCCGCAGAAACCTAGCATCTCGGCCCATTTTGTTATGACATCATTTGTTGATGCATAATCAAATGCTGCTCGTGCATAAGGGCGTGCTGCTGTCGTTAATTCTGACACGTCTATTCCTTAAATTTGCGCTGCAAGTTCATCAAGCACTACTCGATGAGTGTCTGCATTGATTTCTTTTTTGAGCACTCTCTCAGCACCAGCAACCGCTAAAGCAGATACTTGTGAACGTAATTGCTCTTTTGCTTTATTGATTTCTTTTTCAATATCAGAATGCGCTGCTGTCTTAATACGATCGCCTTCTTGTACTGCTGTGTCTTTAGCTTCTTCAACAATTTCATTTGCACGTTTCTGAGCTAAATTAATAATCTCAGAAGCTTGTTGTTTCGCTTCAGTTAATTGTACTTGTACTTTTTCTTGAGCTAGCTCTTGAGACTGCATGCCTCTTTCTGCTGCTTCTAAGCCTTCCGCAATTTTCTTTTTACGTTCAGCCATAGCTCCCGTAATTGGGGGCCAGACAAATTTCATGCAAAACCAAACAAACAGCAGGAATGCAATTGATTGCCCCATTAGAGTGGCGTTAATGTTCACCTTAGCACCTCATTTAAATATAAATAAGTGATCTTCAAGCTCAGCTTTACAGAGCAAAGATCATGTAGAACGCGATACCAACTGCAATCATAGGAACGGCATCCACTAAGCCAAGTACAATAAACATTTGTGTACGCAACATTGGAATTAACTCTGGCTGACGTGCAATACCTTCCATGTATTTACCACCCAAGTTACCAATACCGATAGCTGCACCTAATGCGCCTAAGCCCATTAATATTCCGCCTGCTAAGAAAACAACTGCTTGTGCTAATTCCATAACGTCTCCGCTCTACTATGTTGATGTTTTAATTATGATTCAATTCGTGTGATTTTATTTATTAATGTTTCTCATGCGCCATATTTAAATAGACGATGGTTAACACCATAAATATAAATGCCTGTAGTACTACTACTAATATATGAAAGATTGCCCATGCTAATTGCAGCAAGACACCTGAAGTAGCTGCGATCATGCCGCCGCCATACATTAGTGCGATTAATATAAATATCATCTCACCAGCATATAAGTTCCCAAATAATCGCAAACCTAATGATACTGGTTTTGCCAGTAGCGCTACGCCTTCCAAGAACAAGTTGATAGGCAACAAGATTATATTGAATGGGAATTTTGCACTAAATGGTTGAAGTGTTAATTCACCAACGAACCCACCAATACCTTTCACTTTTATACTATAAAAAAGAACTAAGAAGAATACCGTTAATGACATTCCCATCGTGGCGTTAGGATCAGTCGTTGGTACCACTTTCATAAAGTGTATACCAAACATTGACGCTATTTGAGGGATCCAATCAACCGGAAATAAGTCCATTAAGTTCATTGCCAATACCCAGACAAATATTGTCAGTGCCATGGGTGCGACTATAGGCGTGTTGCCGTGGAATGTACTTTTTACGTTGTCATCTACAAAATCGATAACCCACTCGGCGAAATTCACTAGACCATTTGGTGTTCCTGCCGCGGCTGATTTTGCCGCTCTTGCGAATATGAACATTAGCAGGCTGCCAAGAAACACCGACCAAAACATGGTATCTACATTAATTGCCCAAAAACCCATTTCAGAGGCTTCTGCAGCACTATGCGCAAAACCCCAATGCCCATCGGCACTTTGACCGTAGGTAAGGTTAGTTAAGTGGTGCTTTATATATCCAGAAGCGGTCAGCTCTTCGCTTGCCATTTCTATAAATCCCTATTATTTGTTTAATACCGACACAACTACTGGAGTTAACCAATGCGTTAGTTGCGCTAATCCAAACCCAGCCAGTAGCGCCAGTGGATGAATCCATTCTTGTGTTGCAAAAACACCAGCAAAAAGTGCAGCAGTAATAACAATCTTGCCAATTTCTGCGGTATATATATTATTTTTCAGCTGATTCGTATCGGCTGTTCTTTTACCTGTTAATTTACGAGCCAAATAAAAATTTGGAACCACGCAAATAAATCCGCCGAGCAATGCAGAAAGTGCGACTAATTTGCCCTGGTAAAGCAGGCAGACCGCTATTACACAGCTGATAATTACCTGAGCTATCAGTATGATATTGACTAACGATTGCTTCTTGCCAAGTTTTTTCAACCTATTCAGGCAGTTGCCAATAAAAGTTGATATTTTCATTCGTTTAGATTTCTTGCTTCAAATTAAGGATATACATCCCTAAACTACAAACGAATGTTGCTCGCGGCGCGGAGTATAAGCGTTGACGAATAAAATCTCAAGATGTGCACATCAATAATATTGACCCGGCGCATTTCCGCACTATTACAATGGTTTCGTCATTAACGATTCGCACCTATTTTGCGCAAAATACCATCAAGTTCATCAAGGTCATTATATTGGATTTCAATTTTACCTTTTTTCGATTTTGCGCTTTGCTTAATGGAAACAGCCGCTCCCAATGTATCTGCAATGATATTCTCGAGATTTTGAATATTAGGGTCTTTTCTCACCGATTGCGTCGATTTATGTTCACCACTTATTATTTTTCGAATCGCCTGCTCGACCTGTCTAACCGTTAAATTTTTGGCGACGATAGATAACGCCATTTGGCTTTGCTGATTAGCGGGTAAGGACAGTAAGGCGCGCGCATGCCCCATGGTTAATTTTTCTTGCTTCATTAATTCACGCACTTCATTTGGCAGCTCAAGTAATCTAAGCATATTACTCACCGTGGCACGGGCTTTGCCTAATACATCGGCTACTTCTTGGTGAGTCCAGTCAAATTGTTTGGTCAAATTAGAGATCGCAAAGGCTTCTTCAATGGGGTTAAGGTCTTCACGTTGAAGATTCTCAATTAAAGCCATTGCCGCCGCAGATTCATCATTCACTTCTTTAATGACGGCCGGTATATCTTCTAGGCCTGCTTTTTGTGCAGCTCTCCAGCGTCGCTCACCCGCAATCAACTCATAGCGATTAGCCGCTTTACGTACCACGATCGGCTGGATCAATCCTTGACTACGAATGGAATTCGCTAATTCGGTCAACCCCTCTTCGGTCATTGTTTGACGTGGCTGATACGGGCTACGATCAACTAGATCGATAGGAATATAATCAAGACCTGTGGCTGGCTTTTTTTCTATTTTAGCAGGCACGACTTCTGCCGGTGTCGACAATAAAATATCGACACCTAAGTTACCTAACCCTTTACGCTTTTTCTGTCCGCTCATGTATTACGAGGCCCTCGACTGAGATGCTGCTTCTTCACGCCGTAGCATTTCGCCCGCTAATGCAATATAGGCACGTGAGCCCCGTGAGCCTTTATCGTAGCGAATAACAGGTAGTCCGTGACTTGGCGCTTCAGCTAAAGTGACATTTCTCGGAATAATAGTACGATAAACGTTGTCGCCAAAATGGGTAAGGAGTTGTGACGATACGTCGTTAGCCAAATTGTTGCGTGGATCGAACATAGTGCGCAACACGCCTTCAACTTGAAGTTGTGGGTTAGCGCTTTGGCGTACCCTTTCAATTGTCCCAAGTAAAGCAGATAGGCCTTCTAGTGCATAGTATTCACACTGGGTGGGAATAATCACACTTTGTGCTGCAACCAAGCCATTCACAGTTAACATATTCAGTGATGGTGGGCTGTCTATCAGTATGTAGTCGTATTGGTCTGCCACTTTTTCTAAGGCCTGCCTCAGTTTAAACTCTCTACCACGCACTTCTAACAAACCAACTTCAGCACTAGTCAATTGCTCATTAGAAGGCAATAAATCAAAACCAGCACTTTCGCTAGTCACGATACATTCATGAATTGTGTGCTGCTCTAATAAAACATGAGCCACTGAGATTTCAACGGTACGCTTATCAATACCTGAACCCATGGTAGCGTTGCCTTGCGGGTCTAAATCTACCAATAATACTTTTCTTTTAGCCGCCGCTAATGAGGCTGCTAAATTGACCGTCGTGGTAGTTTTTCCTACCCCGCCCTTCTGGTTAGTAATTGCGATTATTCTGGCCATATCAACTATGTTCGATCTGCTATCAGTAAATGACGTTGAGAGTCTAAACCAGGAATAGTCACTGAATGAATCTGAATATTATTAATCTCATCTAACGCAGGTAATTCATTGGGTTGAGCACCTAACATTATTTGTACTTGCCCCTGTGGTGCGCATACCGCGCTGAGCATCTTTAGGGCTTTATCCAAAGGCGCAAAAGCACGTGACAGCACCGTTTTTGGCGCTTCGCTCGGATGATAACTTTCTACACGTGTTTGCACGATTTCCACATTAGTTAATTGAAGGTCCATCACCACTTGGCGCATGAATCTGGCTTTTTTGCCATTTGAATCAAGAAGAGTGAATGATATGTCAGGTAGAGAAATAGCTAAAGGAATACCTGGTAATCCGGCACCACTGCCGACATCCAATACGGGTGACATCTTTACATATGGAATAACCGAAATGCTGTCTAACAGGTGCTTTTGAGCCAGTTCGGTAGCCTTCGAGGTGCCCACTAGATTATAGGCCTTATTCCACTTCTGGATCATCGCGAGATAATCGATTAGTAGATTAAGTTGAGTTTCAGTGAGTGCCACATCTAACTGATGTGCACCCTCTTCCAGGCGAGTACGAATATCCATAAATTAAGCAGAGAAAATCTTGTCGACTATATTAATTTGCGATAAACAAATAAAAAAATAAGTTAACCATCTTAAGCGACTCGCGAGTTATTACTATCACCATTAACTATTACTTGGCTACGCGCTTTTAAATGCACTAACAATAGCGATACCGTTGCAGGTGTTACTCCGGAAATTCTTGACGCTTGGCTGACTGTCTTAGGTTTAATTGCAATGAGTTTTTGTAGTGCTTCGTTAGATAAGCCTTTAACTAAATTATAATTAAACGCATCTGGTATTTGTGTATCTTCAAGTCGCTTAGATTTTTCAATCTCATCTGTTTGACGTTGCATGTAACCTGCATATTTTGCTTGAATATTTATTTGCTCAATCACTTCTTCATCTTCAAGATAAGGCGCATATTTAGATAACTCAGAAAAAGAAGTATAAGACACTTCAGGTCGACGCAATAAATTCGAGATACTGTATTCACGTTCGATGTTATTTCCAAACAAACGTTTACCCTGTTCTGCGGTAACATGGCTTGGTTGAACAAAAGTTTTTTCAAGTCTAGTTTGTTCTTTTTCTAACACTTCTTTTTTCCAGCAAAAACGTGTCCATCTTGCTTCGTCAATTAAACCTAAACCTTTAGCAATAGAGGTTAATCGAAGATCTGCGTTGTCTTCACGTAATATCAATCGATACTCTGCGCGACTAGTAAACATACGGTACGGCTCTTGTGTTCCTCGTGTTACCAAGTCATCAATCATCACGCCGATATATGCTTGGTCTCTGCGTAAAACTATTGCTTGTTCATTTTGCACTGCTCGTGCTGCATTGATTCCTGCCATTAACCCCTGTGCAGCTGCCTCTTCATAACCAGTCGTTCCGTTAATTTGCCCGGCAAAGTACAGGCCTGGCAATGACTTTGTTTCTAAACTTGGTTGCAATCCAGTGGGATTAAAAAAATCATATTCAATCGCATAACCGGGACGCGTGATATGACAATTTTCTAAACCAGCAATGGTGTGAACCATGTCTAATTGCACTTCGTATGGCAAGCTTGTAGAGATCCCATTTGGATACACTTCCTGGGTATGCAAACCTTCTGGTTCAATAAATACTTGATGTCGATCACGCTCAGCAAAGCGCGTCACTTTATCCTCTATCGAAGGGCAGTAACGTGGGCCGATACCTTTAATAGCACCACTATACATTGGTGACTCATGCATAGAGTCTCCAATAATTTGATGGCTTTGTTCGTTAGTGTAAGTAATGTGGCAATTAACTTGCTCTGGGTGTTGCTCACGCGAACCCATAAATGAAAATATTGGCAACGGTTGATCACCTGGTTGCACTTCCATTTTTGAATAGTCTATTGTCTTTCCATCAATACGCGGTGGTGTTCCTGTTTTTAAACGATCTACGTCTAAAGGTTGTTCACGTAATCTATCTGCTAGTCGCACGGAAGCTGAGTCACCAGCTCGACCCGCTTGATAGGTCTGTGGCCCAACGAAAATTCTTCCGCCAAGGAATGTGCCGACGGTAAGAACAACAGCTGCTGACTTGAAACGTAACCCCATGCGTGTCACCACGCCAACAACTCGCCCCCCTTCAACCACGAGGTCGTCTACTTCTTGTTGGAACATAGACAAATTAGTTTGATTCTCAACAGTAGAACGTATGGCTTGACGATATAAGGCGCGATCAGTCTGCGCTCGTGTCGCCCGTACAGCTGGACCTTTGCGTTGGTTGAGTACACGGAACTGAATGCCTGCTAAATCTGCCGCAGTCGCCATCACGCCGCCCATGGCATCTATTTCACGCACTAAATGACTCTTACCAATACCTCCAATTGCCGGATTGCAGCTCATTTGACCAATCGTCTCAATATTCTGAGTCAGCAAAAGCGTGCGCGCACCCATACGCGCCGACGCCAATGCGGCTTCGGTACCTGCGTGTCCACCACCGACAACGATCACATCAAATTCGTGCTGCATAACCTTGATTTATTTATGAATAATTTAAGCTTGGCCAGAAATGATACAGCACCCAGGCTTACTTGCCGATACAAAATTCGCGAAACACGTAATCTAATAAGTCATCGGGAGTAAATTCCCCGGTGATTTCACCAAGAACTTGTTGGGCAACTCGTAACTCTTCAGCAGCTAATTCTAATGGGCTCAAACTCTTAGCTTGTTGTAACGCTTGCTGAAAATGCTCAAGGCATCTTCTTAGTGCCCCTAAATGTCTCGCTCTTGCTGAAAATGGTGCTTGTTGGTCTGAGGGCTGTATTTGCAAAAGCTGCTGCATTTCATCTCGCAAATGATCTAAGCCCCTCCCTGTTTTAGCAGAAATTAAAATGGCTTTTTCATTCTGAGGGAAATCACTTGTCAATAAATCACTTTTATTAATAACCGTAATTTCATTCTTATTTGTGCTATCAAACATTTGTTCAGCTGATATTTCCGTACCATCATGCACATGAATAATAGCATCGGCCATCTCTAGTGCAGACTTTGCTCGCACAATCCCCTCTTGCTCAACCGGCTCTGCGTGTTCACGAATTCCGGCGGTATCTAATAAGCGAATGGGTACACCGTTTAACTGCATATCGATCGATACTACATCTCGCGTTGTCCCGGGAATATTTGTAACGATGGCACGATCTTGTGCACACAAAGCATTAAACAAAGATGACTTACCCACATTAGGACTGCCCGTTAGCACAATAGTAAATCCTTTTTGTAACTGAGCACCCTTTTGCGCTAGCTCAAATAATTCACCTACTTGTAAACTTAATACGGTTAATTTACTACTAACTAGTTCTCTTGCTTCAGTTTCTATATCTTCTTCTGCAAAATCTAGAGACGCTTCTATATGCGTTCGTATTTGAATAAGTTGCTTTAAAATACCCTGTACTTGCTCAGAAAACTTTCCTTGCATAGATTGTACTGCAGACTTAGCCGCTTGATCTGATCCACTAGCAATGAGATCTGCAATAGCTTCTAGCTGTGTTAAGTCTAATTTTCCATTAATAAATGCGCGCTCACTAAACTCACCCGCTAGTGCCTGGCGTGCACCTTGCTTATTGACGCAATTAATTATTTGTTGGCAAACATAGGGGTTGGCATGCGGCTGCAGCTCAACGACATCTTCACCGGTAAATGAGTTGGGCGCTGGAAAATAAATAGCAATACCATGATCGATGACATCATCATTGTGATCAAAGAATTCAGAAAAATGTGCGTAACGCGGTGAGAGATTTTTATGTGTCACTGCTTTTGCGATCTCTAATGCACGTGGCCCAGAGAGTCGAATAATTCCTACGCTAGCATTACCATTGGGTGTTGCTAGCGCACAAATTGTTTCTGTCGTTGACACGCTTAATCGTTAGCGTATTTACGCGTGATGTACCACTGTTGGGCAATCGAAAGTAAGTTATTTACAAACCAATATAAAACTAATCCTGCTGGGAAAAATGCCATAAACACAGACATGAACACAGGCATGATCATAAATATTTTTTCCTGCATTGGATCTGGTGGTCTTGGATTAAGCTTAAATTGGATAAACATCGAAATACCCATTAGCAAAGGCAAGATAAACAATGGATCTTTAGATGAAAGATCTTGTACCCAAAGCATAAATGGCGCATGGCGCATTTCAACACTTTCTATTAATACCCAGTATAAAGATAAGAACACAGGCATTTGAATTAAGATTGGCAAACAACCACCGAGTGGATTGATCTTTTCCTTTTTATATAGATCCCACATGGCGGTATTTAATTTTTGCTTATCGTCACCATGTCGCTCACGTAAAGAAACCATTTTAGGCTGCACTTTGCGCATTCTCGCCATTGATTTATAGCTTGCTGCGGACAAGCGATAAAACACCAATTTAATAAGCAATGTGACTAAAATAATAGACCAACCCCAGTTACCTACGTACTGGTGAATGAAATCTAGAATCCAGAACAGCGGCTTGCATAATGGAGTAAATATTCCATAGTCTGTTGTGAGCTCTAAGCCTGGCTGAATCTGCTCGATACGTTTTTGTAATTTTGGACCCGTATATAAACGACTCTTAAATTCAGCTTTTTCTCCAGGTGCTACCCTCAAAGGCTCTGATCGCAACCCTATAATATAATCTGACCCAACTGCGTTTTTAACAACCTTGGTGTAGTAGAAGTTCTTCTCAAATTCCTCAGCCAACCATGCTGAAAAGAAATAGTGTTGCAGCATCGCAGCCCACCCACCCGTAACTTCTTTCTCTAATGGTTCTTCACCCATATCATCGAAAGATATCTTTTCATACTTACCATCATAATATGCACCACCAGTATAAGTGGGCAATCGCAATAAGCTTCTTTCGCCACTCACATAGCTATGACGCAATTGTCGATACTGCCTACCCACCCAGTCTTCCCGACCTTGGTTTGATATTGCATAGTCAACCTCAATTAAAAACTTATCTCTCTTAACACGATAAGTTTTCGTTACTAAAACATTATTTTCACTACGCCACGTAAATGGAACCACCAGCTCATCTTGCCCATCAGCTAGAACATACTTTTTGCTTTCAGCGCTATAAATATTGTGGTGATTGGGTGCTAATGGTCCGACATCAATATTAGTGACTCGATCATGTAACAAGCCTGATTGTGCAATATAAGTTTTTGATTCGTTATCTAGTAATACTAACGGTATGTCTTTATGGTCATTATCAACTGGATACGTTTTTAGTTGTGCTTGATGAACATCTGCACCACGAGTATTGATATGTAAGGTAAATACATCTGTCTCTATCACGACATATTCATTCTGTACTTCTATATCACTAATAGAACCCGGGCTAAGTTTCGTCGGTGTTGTGCCTGAGCTTGTAGACTGTGGAACATCACTTTCAATATTAGTGGCATTCTGAGATGCAATTTGTTCTGTCGATTGCGCTTCTACAACAGGCGCATTTTCACGTGTCCATGAGCTCCACAATAAATAAGAGACCATTAGAAGTGATACGTATAAGAAGAACCGTTGATTATCCATTAACTTTTATCCATGATTTTTTCCGGTACAGGGTCATAACCACCTGCATGGAAAGGATGACATTTTGATATTCTTTTAACCACGAGATACATACCTTTCATAGTGCCGTAGGTTTGAATTGCTTCTAATGCATACTGTGAACAAGTTGGTGAAAATCGACAATGTGGTCCTAGCATTGGACTAATACACGTCTGATAAAAACGAATCATCGCTACGAATATTTTATTCAACATGTGTATTTAAAAACTTCCAGTGTTTCTGTAGCTTCCTAGAGAGAGACTGGTTGACTATATTCCCGCAACTTCTTTTGCATATTACGACCACATCATAGGCACTAATATTCTGTTTATTGGTACGAAAACTTTCTCGCACAATTCGCTTTAAACGATTTCTACCAACGGCTTTAGGAATATTTTTCTTACTGACTATTACACCCAGTCTAGGACCAGATAATTGATTAGGTCTTGCGAGTATCGTGTAGGCTGAATCAGCTGATTTTATAGGCTTGGCGAATACTTCTTGAAAATCCTTTGAGGATAACAAGCGATCCTGCTTAAAAAAACTATTAGTCCGGGATTTAATAAGCAATCGTTATGGGCAAAGCTGAGCTCTTCCCTTTGCTCTACGTGCTCTAATTACTGCACGGCCACCACGAGTTTTCATTCGTGCTCTAAATCCATGCGTACGTGCACGGCGTAAATTACTTGGTTGAAACGTCCTTTTCACTGCAAATACCTAGTTCTGATGATTGTATATTTAGGGGGGCAAACATTAATTGCAAGACAACATTTTGTCAACGTATTTTGTCATCAATTATAATACTGTTTTAGTAACTGAATAGAACATTATAATGATTAAACCAGCGCTAGGCTGATAAATTATAAAAACTTAACCTCATATCGAATAATAATGACAAGCCCTCTTTGGAATTTATGTGTGCGCCAACTCGAGTCTGAGTTATCAGAACAGTTATTGAACACGTGGATTCGTCCTCTGCAAGCACAGGAACAAAATCAAGTACTTATGTTACTGGCTCCTAACCGTTTTGTATTGGATTGGGTCAATGATCATTATTTTGAAAGAATCAGCCAGTTAGTGGAATCGATAGGAAAAGACTCTGCTACAACACAAGTCACCATCAGTGTAGGTAGCCGAAGTGCTGCGACTCTGCCGCCGAACATACAAATGTCTCCAAAACCACCAGCAGCACCTAGTAGCAAGGCCTATACCCACAATCTAAATCAAGATTTTACTTTTAATAGCTTTGTGGAAGGTAAATCTAACGAACTAGCCAAAGCTGCTTCGTTACAGGTTGCTAATCATTCAGGCAAGGCATACAACCCTCTTCTGCTTTATGGTGGTGTTGGCTTAGGAAAAACCCATTTGATGCATGCTATTGGCAATCAAATTTTAGCGCTTAACCCACAAGCTAAAGTTGTTTATCTACATTCTGAACGTTTTGTACAGGACATGGTAAAAGCTTTACAACATAACGCGATCGACGAATTTAAGCGACATTACCGCTCAGTAGATGCTCTTTTAATAGATGACATCCAGTTTTTTGCAGGCAAAGAACGCTCCCAAGAGGAATTTTTTCATACATTTAACGCCCTCTTAGAAGGACAGCAACAAATCATTATGACCTGTGATCGCTATCCAAAAGAATTAGATGGGTTAGAGGAACGCTTAAAGTCTCGCTTTGGATGGGGTTTATCTCAAGCGATTGAACCACCTGAATTAGAAACACGGGTCGCCATTATTCAGAGTAAAGCCGAAGCAGTAAATGTTAATCTTCCCCATGATGTTGCTTTCTTTATTGCTAAGCGTATTCGTTCAAATATCAGAGAATTAGAAGGTGCTTTGCGTCGAGTTTTAGCTAATTCCCAGTTTACTGGTGAAGTAATTACCTTAGAATTCGCTAAAGAGGCTCTACATGACTTAATTACTTTACAAGAGAAGCTAGTCACTATTGAAAATATACAAAAGACAGTTGCTGAGTACTATAAAATTCGCGTCTCGGACTTAAGTTCAGCTCGGCGTACACGATCAATTACAAGACCAAGACAAATAGCGATGGCATTAGCTAAAGAGGTCACGAATCACAGCTTACCTGAAATAGGCGAAGCTTTTGGTGGTCGAGACCACACAACCGTACTTCATGCTTGCCGAAAAACTAAAGAATTAAGGCAAGGTGACTTTAAAATAAATGACGACTATGTGAATCTATTACGTATACTTAGCACCTAACTTGTGGATAAGTCGCTCACAGTTATTGGATAACTATATTCCATCAAGTTTAAAATTCGATTCTGTTAAGTTATTATTTATAAAAAATCAGATATCCACAGGTTATCATTGCATTAACATACTGTTATATAATGTTAAAATGGTGATATCCACAGAAAAGTGCCTCTGTAATAACAATAATCTTATATATTAAAAAAATATTATTAAAAACCTATGAAGTTCAGTATTCAAAGAGAAGAGCTACTTAAACCAGTACAACTTATCGTTGGAGCAGTAGAGCGTAGACAAACTATGCCTATCCTTTCTAATTTTTTACTTAGAAATGTAAATGGGCGATTAGTTATTACTGCATCTGATTTAGAATTAGAAGTATCTGCTACTATCGACATCACCCCAGAAGGTGAACCAATTACTATTCCTGGTCGTAAATTATTAGATATCTGTAAATCATTACCAGAAGGTAGTGATATTCAATTCTCCTATAATGGAGAAAAAGTAGAAATTAAATCTGCAAAAAGCCGTTTTTCTTTAGCAACGTTGGCTGCGAATGAATTCCCTCTAGTAGATGAAATTGCCATTGATCAGACTATCTCGATCGATAAAGATCAACTTCGCTCATTAATTGAAGACACATCTTTCGCTATGGCGCAGCAAGATGTTCGTTACTATCTGAATGGCTTGATGATGGAAGCCGAAGGTGGCAAGTTAAGAACTGTCGCAACCGACGGCCATCGGTTATCTATGGCTGATACAAATTTAGATAGCTCAGTTGCTGATAGACAAGTCATTGTTCCCAAAAAAGCGGTACAAGAATTCATGCGGATTTTATCTGCTTCCACAGGAAGTGTGGATCTAGCATTTAGTCAGAATCATTTACAAGCAAATTTTGGTGATATTCGATTTGTTACTAAATTGATTGATGGGAAATTCCCTGATTATCAACGTGTTGTTCCTGAAGGGCACCAATACATCGCTTCTATAGAACGTGAGAATCTGCGCTCATGCTTAATGCGTGCTTCTATTTTAAGTAATGAAAAATATCGAGGTGTTCGCTTAGGATTTAGTGAAAATACTCTTAAAATTCAAGCACATAACCCAGAACAAGAAGAAGCTGAAGAAGAACTTGATATCTCTTATAGCGGCCCTGAATTAGAAATCGGTTTCAATGTTAGCTATTTGGTTGATGTATTAAATACAATTAAATCTAATGAAGTACATTTTTATCTTCAAGATACCAATAGTAGTTTACTTATCGTTTATCCTGAAATAGAAAACCGCAAGTATGTTGTTATGCCAATGCGGCTCTAGTCTGGTTGCATTTTTAAATGTGGTTGCAACAGCTGCAGGCGCAAGGACTGCGATCTTTTGTTGAATGTGAGCTGTCCTTTTCATCTGGAATCAATGTTCTTTACGGTGATAATGGTGTTGGAAAAACAAGCATCTTAGAAGGTATTCACGTTTTAAGCTGTGGTAAAAGTTTCCGAACAAGTAAAGTTAGTAATATCATCACAACTGGCAAATCTGAATTAATTCTATTTGGCCAAGCATTAAATCAACAACAATTGATTCAGTTGGGCGCACAAATTAGTTCAAACTCAAAAGAACTTCGTATTAATCGTGAAAAAGTAAAGAAATGGTCAGATTTGGCTAAAAATCTTCCTGTTCTTGATGTTCACCCAGAATCCTATCTGTTAATTACCGGTGGGCCGACTGAAAGAAGAAAATTTCTAAATTGGGGAATGTTCCACGTGGAACACAGTTATGCTCAAACTTGGTCTGAGTACAATAGAGCGTTAAAACAGAGGAATATTTGTTTAAAAACTAGAAATATTAAACAAGCACGCTATTGGCATCAGAGTTTGTCTCAACATGGAGAAACAATAACCAAGGCTTTATTGAAATATAGCCAGGAAATATCCCCCTATGTTGATGAAATGCTTTACTTGTTTGGGTTTTCTGAAAAAGTGGCGCTAGTTTATTCACCAGGATGGGATCAAAGTTGCCGTTTAGAAAACTTACTTGATCTTGAGCTACAGTCGAATGAGTTACCTCTGTCAACGCAAAATGGGCCACACCGTGGTGACCTAAAAATAAATTGGCATGGATGTCCCTTTTCTAAAACAAGCTCTCGAGGCCAACAGAAAGTTTTAGCAATTGCTTTAAAACTTGCGCAAGCTAAGTTGTTAAAACAACAATATAATAAATCTTCTATCTATTTACTTGATGAGTTACCGGCAGAACTTGATAGTAAACGCCGTGAGATAGCTTTAGATATCTTGGGAAAACTAGACTCACAAATAATAATTTCTGCTGTTTCTAGAGAATCTATGAGGTGTTTAGATAAAGAAGTGAAATGGTTCCACGTGAAACATAGTCACGTTTCATCGGTGGTATAATCGCGGTTTAACTAATTAGATAAATAGCAATGAGTTACGATTCTTCGAGTATTCAAGTATTAAAAGGTCTGGAAGCGGTAAGAAAGCGCCCTGGAATGTATATTGGCGATACTGATGACGGCACTGGTCTACACCATATGGTGTTTGAAGTAATTGATAACTCAATTGATGAAGCTTTAGCAGGACACTGTACTAGTATTCAGGTTAGCATCGAAGTTGATAATTCAATCACCGTCACTGATGACGGGCGAGGAATTCCAACAGATATCCACCCTGAAGAAAATCGTTCGGCTGCGGAAGTAATTATGACCGTACTACATGCCGGTGGTAAATTTGATGATAATTCTTATAAGGTTTCTGGAGGTTTACACGGGGTAGGTATTTCCGTTGTAAACGCTTTGTCAGAGTCTCTTTTTCTGACAGTCTATAAATCCGGCAAAATTCATAAACAAGAATACAGTATGGGTGAACCCCTAGCGCCGTTAGAAGTAACGGGGGATACAGGGAAATCGGGAACACGAGTTAAGTTTAAGCCTAGCGCGGAAGTGTTCGGAGATACAGAGTTTCACTATGAAATTCTTGCTAAGCGTATTCGAGAACTATCATTTCTTAATTCGGGCGTTAATATTGAGCTCACAGATCAGCGGACAGGTAAGCATGATGTGTTTCATTATGAGGGCGGTATTGGCGCCTTTGTAAGTCATTTGAATTCCAAAAAGACACCTCTGCATGCGACTGTGATGTATGCAAAGAAAGAACGTGACGGAGTTGAAGTAGAAGCTGCAATGCAATGGAACGATTCCTATCAGGAAAATATCTTTCCATTTACCAACAATATTCCACAAAGAGATGGCGGTACGCATTTAGCTGGATTTAGAGGTGCGCTTACACGTGGTATTAATACCTTCATGGAGAAAGAAGGTTATAACAAGAAGCATAAAATGAATCTTATAGGAGATGACACACGTGAAGGTTTAACTGCAGTTCTATCAGTTAAAGTTCCTGATCCTAAGTTCTCTTCGCAGACTAAAGATAAACTGGTTTCATCAGAAGTGAAACCGATTGTGGAATCTGTAGTAGCAGAAATGTTACAAGAATTCCTGATAGAAAACCCTTCAGAAGCCAAGGGTATTATTAGTAAAATCGTTGATTCAGCGCGAGCACGTGAAGCAGCACGTAAAGCACGTGAGATGACACGCCGAAAAGGCGCATT
>WASW01030148.1_pt1 | contig 22340 bp, 19 predicted proteins | sample 5698521 | NCBI WGS metagenome assembly WASW01 (sample SAMN11175560, study PRJNA528189) | sponge metagenome | isolation source: marine sponge | host: Leucetta | place: Antarctica: Western Antarctic Peninsula, King George Island | collected 2013-01
GGCTTCACCTGGATCAATCTGATTTTGAATCCCATCAAGACCCGCCATTAGCATTGCCGCAAAAGTCAGGTATGGATTACCGGTGGGATCACCAAAACGAACTTCAATTCTTCTACCTTTTGGATTTGCTTCATAAGGAATTCGTATTGAGGCTGAGCGATTTCGTGCTGAATAAGCTAGCATAACTGGAGCTTCAAAACCTGGCACTAAACGCTTGTAGCTGTTGGTTGAAGCATTAGCAAATGCGTTAATTGCTTTAGCGTGCTTTAGAATTCCACCGATGTAGTAAAGCGCTGTCTGAGAGAGATTTCCATACTTGTCTCCAGCAAATAGATTTTCACCATTTTTCGCTAAAGACATATGCACATGCATACCGTTACCGTTATCACCCACTAATGGCTTAGGCATAAATGTCGCTGTTTTACCGTAGTTATGAGCCACATTAAGTACCACATACTTGAGTATTTGGTTGTGATCAGCACGCGTGGTTAATGTGTTGAATTTAGATCCAATTTCACATTGTCCTGCTGTTCCTACTTCGTGGTGGTGGACTTCTGTCTCTACACCCATCTCTTCCATGACTTGGCACATAGCCGAACGTACGTCTTGCAATGAATCTACAGGTGGCACTGGAAAATATCCGCCCTTAACACCAGGACGATGGCCAATATTACCTTCTTCAAAAACTCGGTTTGAACTCCATGCTGCTTCATCCGACGCAATCTCAAATGAAGCTCCTGACATTTCATTTTTCCAACGAACATCATCAAAAATAAAGAATTCAGGTTCTGGCCCAAAGTAGGCGGTATCACCAATTCCGGTTGATTTCAGATACTCTTCTGCACGTTTTGCAACAGACCGTGGATCGCGCCCATAACCTTGCATAGTGGCAGGCTCTAAGATGTCACAACGTAAGATTAGTGTCGGGTCGCTAAAAAATGGGTCCATCACGGCTGAGTCAGGGTCGGGCATTAGAATCATGTCTGACTCATTAATCCCTTTCCATCCCGCAATTGAAGAGCCATCAAACATTTTACCCACTTCAAATACACCCTCATCAATTGAATGAGAGGGTACTGTCACATGATGCTCTTTACCTCGTGTATCGGTAAATCGAAAATCGACATAACGTGCGTCGTTATCTTGTATCATTTTTAAAACATCACCTGCGGACATCGATAAACTCCTATATATGAAAGTTTTAGTTAGTCGGCAATGTGGCCGACTTTATTGTAGTTTTTATGTTGCCATTGGGGCAGAGCATGAAATGTACCAGACAATTAGTCATTAAAAACAATAGCTTATCTGGCTATATTATTAACAAGCAAGTAATGTTGCTCTATTATGGTGCGAATGAGCGCCGAAATGCACTTTATTGGTGCAAGTAGTGTGCTGCTGATCGATTCCTTTAGAGTAAAATCAAACGACTCTCTCCCTTAGTAGTTCTTATAAAGTAAATTACTAACGCTGTCATCTTTACAGCCATTTTACGGCCATAATTTGTCAGTAATCGTCAGGAAAATACTCAAGGGAGGACATTATTTACTAAGGACGCAAGTTACGCGCAGAGGTTTGGGATTTCGCGGATGATCGATTGTTTGAGGATGAATCTATCAAAGCCTGGATGTTTTACGACAAATTCTTAGATTGACAATTCACTGGCTCAAAAACGCCTACTCCAGTTACTCTTTGACAAAATAATACTCGTATTCATATATGTACGCGGTACAATTCCCGCCTCTCAAGATATGAACACGTGAGCCCCGTGAGCCATCCAGTTAATTTCCAAAATCTCATCTCAACCCTGCAACAATATTGGGCAGATCAGGGATGCGTATTGCTACAGCCGTTTGATAAAGAAATGGGAGCAGGTACTTTTCATCCTGGCACCTTCCTTCGCTCAATCGGGCCTGAGCCATGGAAAGCAGCATATCCACAACCATGCAGAAGACCGACTGATGGCCGGTATGGCGACAATCCAAATCGTCTACAGCATTATTATCAATTTCAGGTAGTACTCAAGCCTTCGCCCGATAATATTCAAGAATTATATCTACAGTCACTGCAGCAGCTTGGTATAGATCCACTAGAACATGACATTCGCTTTGTAGAAGACGACTGGGAGTCACCCACATTGGGTGCTTGGGGTCTTGGCTGGGAAGTCTGGTTAAATGGAATGGAGATATCTCAATTCACATACTTTCAGCAAGTCGGTGGCATTAACTGTCAGCCGGTGACTGGTGAGATTACTTATGGTCTAGAGCGTTTAGCAATGTACCTGCAAGGCAAGGATGACATTTATCAGTTGGCTTGGAATAACAGCGTTAGTTACGGCGATATTTTTCATCAAAATGAAGTCGAACAATCTACTTATAATTTTGAGCAAGCCAACACTAAAGACTTATTTAGTGAATTTGATGCGAGTGAAAAAGAATGTAACCGGCTAATAGAAAACTCTTTACCACTCCCCGCTTACGAACAAGTATTAAAAGCATCCCATGCATTCAACTTGTTAGATGCACGCCAAGTCATTTCTGTGACAGAGAGGCAACAATACATATTACGGATTCGCACCTTATCAAGGTTAGTGGCGAAGACCTATTTAGAAGCTAGGCAAAGCATGAACTTCCCTTTGCTCAACAAGTAACGTTATAAGTATGAGCATAAATACACTACTAATTGAAATTGGCACTGAAGAACTTCCTCCAGCGGCCGCAAAAAATTTAAGCGATACCTTAGCTAGTTATGTATCAACACAATTATCCGAAGCAGGCTTTACCTTTAGCCAAGTCAAGCCTTATGTCACGCCTCGCCGATTAGCGTTAATCATTTCAAACACTAGTAATCAGCAGCCTGAACAAAATATTGAGCGTAAGGGGCCAGCCGTTAAAGCAGCCTATGATAAAGATGGAGAGCCGACTAAAGCAGCACTAGGCTTTGCAAAATCTTGCGGCGTGGAAATACAGGATTTACAGACATTAGAATCTAAAAAAGGTGCTTGGCTCTATTTCAAATCTCTTGTTGCAGGCAAATCAATTCAACAAGTGATGCCAGGCATAATCGAACAAGGCTTAAATAAATTACCCATCCCCAAACTAATGCGTTGGGGGTCAAGCGACATAGAATTTGTTCGCCCTATTCACTGGGTGATAGTCATGTATGGCAATGAGGTAATCCCGTGTACCATTAAAGGCATCAGTGCGTCTAACACGACTTACGGACATCGCTTCCATGCACCAGATGCAATAGTGCTATCACATGCCGATGACTACCAATCATCACTCCTAAATGCCAAAGTCATTACAGATTTCTCTGATCGTCAAAATAAAATTCGTGCACTACTGGATGATTGCGCCTCTAATAATAATGCTGACTTAAACTACAGTGATGGGTTGCTAGAAGAAGTGACTAATCTAGTGGAGTGGCCAACGATTATTGTAGGTGAATTCTCTGACACTTTTCTTGACATTCCACAAGAAGCGCTAGTAGTAACTATGCAAGATGCTCAGCGTTACTTTCCTATGTTTTCAAAACAGAACGGGGAGCTATTAGCCTCTTTTATTACCATTGCTAATATTGAAAGTAAAAATCCAGATACTATCAAGCAGGGTAATGAACGAGTAATAAAACCTCGTTTTGATGATGCTAATTTCTTCTGGAATAGAGATAAACAACAAACACTAGAAAGTAGATCAAAAGACTTACAAGGTATTTTGTTTGAGAAGCAACTAGGTTCATTGCTCGAAAAAACACAGCGAGTTTCCAGCTTATCTAAGTCACTGTGCAAACAAATCAACATTGACGATAAACACGCCACACGCGCAGCACTATTATGCAAAGCAGACCTAGCTAGCGACATGGTCAATGAGTTCCCAAAGTTACAAGGCATTATGGGACGCTACTATGCGCACAATGATAACGAGCCGAGCGAAGTTGCTGATGCTATTGAACAACACTATCAACCTTTACAATCTGGGAGCACATTACCTTCCAGCATAGATGGTAAAATTGTCGCCTTATGCGATCGCATTGATACGCTAGTTGGAATTTTTGCCACAGGGAAAAAACCTAGTGGCGTCAAAGATCCCTATGCATTGCGTCGTGCCGCTTTAGGTGTGATTCGAATTTCTATTGATGGAAATCTCGATTATGATTTACAATGTTTACTTACTGATGCTGCCGACTCCCTTAAAGGTAAACTAGATATCTCAAACAGTGTTGAGGAAGTATTTGAATTTATCTTAGAACGACTGCGGGGTTACCTTACAGACCAAGGCGTTAAACCCGATACTTTTGAAGCAGTACGCAGCATAAAGCCCACTCGCTTATTAGATTTTTCCGATCGCATACAAGCGGTTCAAAAATTCCGTTCACTTCCTGAAGCGGAAAGCCTAGCTGCTGCTAATAAACGTATTAGCAATATTCTCAAGAAGGCTGAGCAAGTAAATAGTGAAATCGATACTAGTTTATTTTCTGAAGCTGCTGAGCAAGAATTGCATAAACAAGTTATTGCTATAGAAAAAATTGTAGCGCCAAAATTTGAATCTCGACTCTACGCTGATGCTTTAAAAGATCTAGCTCAACTTCGATCAACCATAGATACTTTTTTTGATGACGTCATGGTGATGGATGAAAATGAAAAAGTCCGTAGCAATAGGATCGCTCTACTAGCCACTGTCAACCGCTTGTTCTCAACGGTTGCTAACATTTCTTTACTTCAAAGTTAATTACTAGCAACCATTCTCTATGCAAGCTGTAATCCTTGATCGCGATGGAGTCATAAATCACGACAGCCCTGCTTATGTAAAATCTGCAGAAGAGTGGCATGCTATTGATGGCAGTTTGGAAGCCATTGCACGCCTCACCAAAGCAGGCATTAAAGTATTTATTGCTAGTAATCAATCAGGTATTGCTTATGGTTTATTTGACTACAACACCCTATATTCAATGCATAAAAAATTAATCCATGAAACAGAAAACTTAGGTGGTCGAGTCAGTGGTTTTTTCTTTTGTCCTTTCTTGACTGGCTCATGTCGCAAACCTAACCCAGGATTATTAGTGGATATCGCAAACCGTGCTCATATCAACTTACAAACTACGCCATTCATTGGTGATGCAATGCGTGATTTAGAGGCCGCGATTGCGGTAGATGCAATCCCTGTTTTAGTTAGAACCGGAAAAGGTACCTCAACCTTAAATAGTGGCGAAGTACCAGATCATGTTCAAGTCCATGCCAACTTATATGATGCGGTTGACTCACTATTAAAACATCAAGCAATAAGCTAATGCGCTTTATACGATCATCTATCTTCTTATTGGGCATGACTATTTCTACCTGTTTATGGGTTATTCCATGTGTCCTTGCACGTTTATTCCCTTATCGTATTTGTTTTGCAATTGTCTCTGCTTGGTGCACATTCAATGTTCATTGGGCAAGAATCACTTGTGGTATCCGTTATGAAATAACTGGTTTAAACAATATCCCCGATAAGGCTTGCGTGATTATGTCTAATCACCAATCTACCTGGGAAACCTTGGCCTACCCTTCAATTTTTCCTACGCTGACTTGGGTAATTAAAAAAGAATTGTTATATGTCCCATTATTTGGCTGGGGTATCGCTTCTACACAACCGATTGCGCTTGACCGCAAACAAGGCAAAAAATCTTTTCTCCAGTTGGTCAAGGATGGTAAAGAAAAATTAAGCTTAGGTCGGTTTATTATTATTTTCCCAGAAGGCACGCGCATACCTTATGAAGAAGTGAGATCGCTCAAAGTAGGCGGGTTCGTACTTGCCAAAAAAGCTAATGCTGACATTCTGCCTGTTGTTCATGATGCGGGCCGGCTATGGCCTCGAAATGGATTTTTAAAATCACCTGGGACAATTCAATTGCATATTGGGAAACCTATCTCGACACAAGACAAAACTTCCGAACAGTTGCGCCAACACTACGCACAATGGTTAAGCCAAACCCGAGCAGAAATAAAACAAAAAGTTGAATCTTAAGGGCTGGGATTAGGTATTTCGCAATGAATGCTTTCAATCTGCTCAATCACTTCTGCACCTAATACAAGCTCCACACTTTCAATATTCTCCTTTAACTGCTCGATACATGTTGCACCGATAATATTAGCACCTAAAAAATGCCGGCTATTTACATAAGCTAGTGCCATTTGTGTTGCGGACAACCCTAGCTGATTAGCTAGCTTCACATATTTTTTAGTCGCCTATTTTGCTTGCTCATTGCTATAGCGTGTATAGCCTTCAAATAAAGTTAAGCGTGCCTTTGACAAGTTATTAGCTTGCAAATATTTCCCTGTTAACACACCAAACCCTAGTGGCGAATAGGCAAGTAAGTCTATATTTTCGCGCTGAGAAAATTCAGCTAGCCCAACCTCATAAGTTCGATTAAGCAAGCTGTATGGATTTTGAATTGTAATAATGCGCGGCCATTGATTTAATTCCGCGTACTTTAAGTACTGCATAACGCCCCAGGGGGTTTCGTTTGAAATACCGATATAGCGAATTTTCCCTGATTTCACAAAGTCATTTAACACTTCTAAAGTTTCTGAAATAGGTGTTGAGCTTGTCGCATCATATTGATAACCCAGCTCTCCAAAGAAATTAGTGCTTCTTGCTGGCCAGTGAATTTGGTACAGATCAATATATTCAGTCTGTAGTCGCTGTAAACTTTCTTCCAGCGCCTGTTGCATGTGACTGCGGATAAGCTGAGCACCATTTCGCAAGTAATCCATCATGCCTGGCCCAGCTACTTTACTGGCAATAATGACTTTATCTCGACACTGCCGCTTATATAGCCATGTACCAATAAATGTTTCTGTTGATCCTTGGGTCTGCTGGCATGGTGGAACGGGATACATTTCTGCGGTATCAATGAAGTTAACCCCCTGCGCAACGGCATAGTCGAGCTGCTGATGTGCTTCCAACTCACTATTTTGCTCACCAAAGGTCATCGTGCCTAAGCAAATTTTACTTACCTTGAGGTCAGAATTCCCAAGCGTTTTATATTCCATTAATAGTTCTATATCCCAATACGTAATTAGTTAACCAGCATTATCCAGACTAAGCGACTTAATCAATCCGCATACTAAAGCATAAGGCATTCCTAATATGCTACAATTTATCATCCTAGGGTTAAGCTGCTATTTTTTACATCTTTTGCTTAACACCTACAGCTTGAACTCGTTACAACCCCACTAGTTATCAAACTAAGTCAGTAATAAGGATTTTCGTTGAACTTATTAAATGTCGTATCACAAAGGCTAACTAAACGTTTTACGCCTTTTCGTGGATGGATTCATGAACTGAAGGATCCAAAAGTCCTTAAAGCAGATTTAATTGCCGGCCTCACAGTTGCCTTAGTATTAATTCCGCAATCGATGGCCTACGCGCAATTAGCCGGTCTACCACCTTATTACGGTTTATACGCCTCTTTCTTACCGGTGATCATTGCCTCATTAATGGGGTCTTCAAGACAGGTTCATACCGGTCCAGTCGCGGTAGTATCTTTATTAACAGCCGCGGCACTAGCACCATTCGCTTCTGGCGACCCCGCCCAATATGCGGCTTATGCCGTCATGCTAGCCTTAATGGTGGGCGTATTTCAGTTGTCTCTGGGATTACTACAGCTTGGCTTTTTTATAGATTTCCTCTCTCATCCCGTGGTGGTGGGCTTTACTAACGGTGCAGCGATCATTATTGCAACCTCGCAGTTAGGAAAATTGTTTGGCGTCACAGCGGAGAGAGCTGAACATCACTATGAGACCGTCTGGCTTATCATTCAACAGGCATATCACCACACTCACATGCCTACCGTGGCTTTCAGTGTGGCAGCATTAGCAATCATGATACTGCTTAAAAAGTTTGCCCCTAAAATACCTGGTGTGCTTGTTGCGGTTGTCGTTACTACCGTTGCATCTTGGTTATTAAAGTATGAGGAACTTGGCGGCAAAGTAGTTGGAACAATCCCTCAAGGATTACCAGCATTGTCATTTCCAGATATAGATCTACAAGTCGCCGGCCTGCTGCTTACTAATGCTATCGCAATCGGTTTAATCGGTTTTACCGAGGCTATTTCAGTCGCTAAGGCTATCGCTGCACAAACTCGCCAGCGTTTAGATGCCAACCAAGGCTTAGTCGGGCAAGGCCTTGCGAACATCACCTCTAGTTTATTCCAGGGCTATGCAGTTTCAGGCTCATTCTCTCGTTCAGCCGTTAATTTAAGTGCTGGCGCAAAAACAGGTTTCGCGGCAATCGCGAGTGGCCTCTTAGTCATGGTGACATTACTATTTTTAACGCCATTGCTTTATCACCTCCCGCAGCCAACCTTAGCGGCTGTGATTATTCTCGCGGTATTCAATTTAATTAAGTTCAAGCCAATTAAATATGCTTGGCGTGTACAAAAACACGATGCAATCGTGGCAGTACTCACCTTTATTCTGACGTTATTATGGGCTCCTCACTTAGAGAAAAGTATATTAGTCGGGGTCGTCCTATCCATGGGATTATATATGTACCGCACCATGCGTCCGAGAATTGCCGTACTAGCCATGCAGAGTGACGGTAGTTTGGGTGATGCAGAAGCAAATATTCTTAAGACCTGCCCTAAAATGTCTATTTTAAGGTTTGATGGCTCATTGTTTTTCGCTAATACCGGCTATTTTGAAGAAAAGGTACTGGAGCGCGTTGCCTCGAAACCAGATCTAAAGTTTATTATTATTGATGCCGAAGGGATTAATGAAATTGATGCCACGGGTGAGGAGATGCTGCATCAACTAGCGGTTAGATTACATGGATTAGGCATTGAATTTTTATTCTGTCGTACTAAGAAGCAGGTCATGGATGTATTCTTACGTACCGGCTTTGCCAGCGATGCATGGCTTGACCATTTCTGCCATACAGAACAACAGGCAATCGATTTTGCATGGAGCAAAATTGATGGATGCGATGAAGGACAGTGCCCTTTATCCGCGCAAAAAAACTGCCCTGCATGTACCATGAAAAGCTAGCGGATAAAGCTGGCTATTTTTCTAAGTGATAGATTAAATCAGTCACTTCATGGCCTTTTCGTAGCCCACGTTGTTCAAAACGCGTGGGGGGCCGATCCAACTTAAGTGGATTTATTGGAGAGTTTGTTGGGATAAATTTTTTAACCACATCTACGTGCTTAACCATAAATTTCACATAAGGCTGCCAATCACTCGCCAAATGCAAAATACTATTAGGTAACATCACCTTGACTAATTCTTGTAAAAATTCCTCCTGAATGAGTCTGCGTTTATGATGTTTAGTCTTCGGCCAAGGGTCTGGAAACCACACCATTACCCCAGAGAATAGATCAGCATTAAATTTTGTTTTTAATAACTGCATAACATCTGCATTAATGATACGAATGTTATTTAATTCTAGCTTGTCTATTTTTTGTAGCACCGCTCCTATACCCGGACGATACACTTCGACGCCAATAAAGTTAAAGTCTGGTCCCTGCTGTGCAAGTGATACTAACGAATCTCCACTACCAAATCCTATATCAAGAATGATTGGCTGACTTTTAACAAACCATTCATTAGGGACTATCTTTTCAATTCCCTCATTAGGTATTCCATATTTTGGCCATAACTCCCCCCATGCTTTTTTCTGCGCGCTAGTAAAACGGCCTTCGCGAATAACGAAGCTTCGGTTTGTTCGTAACGGAGGCGTTTCTTCTTCTATCAAAGCTTCGCTGAGATTGTATCTTCAATGGGTGAAGATGCTGATGCGAATCTTCGCTTTGGCATACGTCCGGCAAGGTAGGCTAATCTGCCTGCGACAATTGCATGATTCATAGCGGTTGCCATTGCCACTGGATAAGTTGCTTCAGCAATGGCGGTATTCATTAACACACCTTCACAACCTAGCTCCATTGCAATTGCTGCATCCGAGGCTGTTCCCACTCCGGCATCTACAATCACCGGCACATTCGCATTTTCTATAATGGTAACGATATTGTATGGATTGAGAATTCCCAGGCCAGAGCCTATCGGTGCCGCAAGCGGCATTATAGAAGCACAACCAATGCCTTCTAGTACCTTAGCGATAATCGGATCATCGTTGGTATAAACCATCACCTCAAAACCATCCTTAACTAATATTTCAGCAGCTTTGATCGTATCAATGACATTCGGAAATAATGTGGTTTTATCTGCTAGTACTTCCAATTTCACTAAGGCATGGCCATCTAATAGTTCTCGACCCAATTTACAAACACGCACAGCATCATCACAGTTAAAGCACCCTGCTGTATTCGGTAAAATAGTAAATTCATCGGTAGAAATATAGTCTAATAAATTTGGCTGATTGGCTTCCTGCCCGATGTTAGTACGACGTAGCGCGACTGTGACAATTTCTGCGCCACTAGCGATAATGGCTTCCCTAGCCTGATCAAAATCACGGTATTTACCCGTCCCAACGAGTAGTCGTGAATTGAATTGACGTTGGCCCATCTTCCAGGGAATTTGTGTAATTTCCACTCGATTAATGTCTTTTATATATTTTACAAATATTCATTAGCCACCACCTACCGCCTGAATAATTTCTATTTTATCATCTGCAGAGAGCATAAATGACGAATGTTGGGCGCGTGGAATAACTTCCAGATTAACTTCAACAGCCACTCTCTTATCTTGTAAATCTAGTATTTTCAATACCTCGGTTATTGAGCATTGGTCAACAACCTGTCTGGTTTCACCATTCAGCTTAATTTTCATAATAATTAATTTTGTTCGCTCTGCCTATCAAATATTGTACATCGTTCACAGATTAGGCTGTAATTTCTTTCATTATTTTAGTACTAGAATATTGCTAAAATAAAAACCAATAAACCCGCTCATACACACCATAATGCCCAGCTTTACTTCCCCTCTAACCGCTTATATTACTGTAGACACGGAAACTTAGTGTAGTGGCTGAAATAATATCGATGCAAAATTTCCACAAGCATTCAAAATATATATTTATGGAGAGACTGATAATGGTAACTACGCATTACCTTTTCAACTCAAGCTACTAAGCGAATAGGGTTTAAAGGCGGTATTTTTCGTTGAACCATTATCTTCAATGTATTTCAGTCAATTATATTGAAATGAAATTGCTGGATTGGTTCTGAATACGAATCAAAGTGTGGAGTTACATATTCATCCAGAATGGACTGATCATTCTAAGTCGGCGGCTTTTCCATCTATTTAAAATAAGCGAAAATATCTCAAGTATTTCTCTTTCCTTAATCGTCTCGGTACCAGACTTGTTAAGCAATCGGTACTTTCGATTTACTCCATTGGGGTCACCTATCCCCCAACCATATTCCCTGTGAAATCGCCACTTCACACCAGCGAATATTGAAATCACTACCCTTTCTAGATTGGGTCTGTGTCATAGATAGTTTGAGTTTTTGCAGTGGTTGCCATCGACGAAAATATAAACCTATATCACGATCTGAATTTTTATTGTGACAATAAATCTCCATGCCCTTACGATTTAAATCTTGTTTGAGATTCGTGCTGTCTGTCGGCATCAGAGACATAGTCACATGTCGATAGTAATCTTTAAAATACGATTAATCAGCTTAACTACGCCGTTCTCTAATCTACCTACATCAAAGCAATATAAAATATGCGCGATAAGGGATGGCTTAGTGTCTACTTTAGAATTTGCCAGTGACCTTGCACAGTGCAAAACTTTGATTACTTCGCATTAAACCCAATACCCATTGCGGGTATTGGTTACTTAATCGGACACTTTTAGATGATTTTACTTAATTCATCTAATTTGTTTAAACCAGCTTTCACGGCCTTATTGCCTTTAGCTGTCAGTACAATATCTACCACACGTCGATCTGTTTTACTGCGCTCACGTGTAATGTACTCAAGTGACTCAAGTTGATCTAAATAACGACTTATTGTTGCAGGCTCTACCTGCAAATGTTGCGCTACTGCCGCCGGTGTAACTGCATGTTCACTCCAAAGCGTTACTAGCACCTGCCATAAATTATAATTTATACCAAATCGGGATACTTTTTTACTTATTGAGTATCCTACTTGACGTGACATCACGGTTAGATCGACAAGTAAATTTGCACGATCTTTTGCGGGCGATCTCAAATCAGTCAATTTTTTAGGTACAATATCTTTATTAAATTCTCGAGCTGTGATCATAATATTTAAACCTCTTTTGCTTAATTCTAAGGTTTATTATCACCGTGTTACTACTTGATTGCATTAAATGTTAACGATATTTAACAATGTTTTACGAATCAAATTATTTTATCCCACGATAGTAGTTACAATTATCAGGTTTCTTACAAAATAGCTTAACAAAATATAGTGAAGTCTAATTTAGTTATTATAGGGGGCGGAATAGTAGGTTTATATAGCGCCTATCTATTGGTGCAACGCGGCATAAAAATAACGCTTATTGATAAGGGTGACTTTGGCCAAGAATGCTCCTGGGTAGCAGGCGGCATACTTGCACCATTGCTGCCGTGGAATTACAACAAGCAAGTATCGTCACTAACGGCTAATGCTTCGATTGATTATTGTGATTTATCAAAGCACCTATCTACCTGTACAGGTATAGATATCGAATTCTGGAAATGTGGCTTAACCGTCCTAGAATCATGTACAAATGAGATTAAAGACTGGTGTAGCATTCATAATCTCGCATACCAGCCACCAGAATACCCTCTACAAAATCACTTTCATTTACCTGATATTGCACAAGTTAGAATGCCAATGGTGATTAAGGCGCTTATACAATTCCTTAAACAAAATAATGTCACCTTACTCAATAACACTTCAATCAATAGTTATCAGGTGCACGAACATCAGCTAGTTGCTATTAACACTTCTATTGGGGATATACATACTAATCATGTTCTATCAGCAACTGGGGCTTGGATACCTGGTATTGCCAATTCCAATAAAGAGATCCGTATGCCTGCAATTACTCCCGTAAAAGGACAGGTCATTGCAATACAAGCGGCGCCCGGTTTACTTGACCATATAATTTTTAAAGACGGGCACTATTTAATTCCTAGAAAAGATGGATTAATTATCGCAGGAAGCACTTTAGAGAATGTTGGCTACAAAAAGGATATAACTGATGCAGCACGGAGTTCTTTATGGCAAAACTCACTATCTATGCTCCCAGAATTGTCGCACTACCAAATTACGCATCAATGGGCTGGGTTAAGGCCCGGTTCTCCTGAAAATATACCAACCATTGGTCCCCACCCTGATATCAAAGGCTTATATTTAAGTTGTGGGCATTTCAGATATGGCGTAGCTATGGCGCCAAAATCTGCAGATATTATTAGTCGGTGGATTTTAGATAATGGAAGTTCTCTCAATGATGAAGAGCGCGGTTATGCCAATAATAACTTCACATCATAATATTGGCAGTTTATTAGAATGATTTCGTTATTTGATCAAAACATGAACTGCCAAATAGACTTATTCTAAATTCTGGTTATAATGCCGCCATGAATTCAGCACCTACAAAATTTAGTACTGACAGTATGCATGTAACTTCACGTCTACGTGCTTGTGGAATCACACCAACGCAGCAGCGAGTTCGCATTGGTGAAGAACTTTTCTCAAAGGCACAACATGTATCAGCGGAGCAAGTACTATCCATGGTTAACAAAGACCATGAGGAGGTCTCCAAAGCAACGGCATATAATACCTTAGGTCTTTTCGCCAAAAAGGGCTTATTGCACGAGGTCATTATTGAAGCCAGTAAAGTGTTCTACGACACAAACCTAGATAAACATCACCATTTATATCATATCGATACGGGCATGTTAGAAGATACTTCAGCTAGCCAAGTCAAAATTGAGCAATTGCCAGATTTACCTGAAGGCACAATTCTTCAAGATGTAGATGTCATTATTCGACTACGTAAATCTTAGAAAATTTATATCTTGTTATTAAATCTTGCCTACTAAGCAACCCCATTATTTCAATATTGGTTTTGCTACTCCGAAATTTCTCTTTAACGTTTACCTTCAAAACATCATTTATATATTCAACAACTTGATCTTGTGAGTACTTTACTTTACTGAGGCCTCAATTTTTCTCTGCGTTCAACTCCCTCTTTGTAACTGTCTCACCTATATTAAGTTTTATATTTTAGTGTATATAAACATTCTATTGTTACAGTCAGAATTTTAATAAAATTAAAATTTGTAAAGTTGCATGCAACTTTACATTATTTTTCATGGGAAATTTTCTGTACAAAATTCATAAGCCGAGAGGAGTATGATAGTAAAACAAGAAGTCTATAGAAAAATAATTACAATTATGCTTACTAAATTTATTTATCAAATTACGATTATTCTTTAGCGCTAAAGCTATATTAGTAATTTCCAAACATCGCTTAATTTATTTTTTAAGCTTGTTGTAAATTTTACGCCTGCTACCCCGTCAATTGCACGATGATCATACGTTAACGATATTGGTAACATTAAATGCTCAACAATATCCTCTTCATTTTTCATTAGCTTCGTGTAGCTTCTGGAAACACCCAGAATAGCCACTTCAGGAAAATTAATAATCGGCGTAAAGTACTTACCACCAATACCACCCAAGCTAGTAATAGTCATGCATCCACCCTGCATATCTTTAAGGGTTAGTTTATTTTCACGTGCACGTGTACTAACCTCCATTAACTCCGCAGCCAATTCAGGTATTTTCTTTTGATCTACATCTCTTATTACGGGTACAACTAAACCGCGTGAGGTATCCACTGCAATGCCTATATGGAAATATTTTTTTTGTATTAAGGCAGTGACATCATGATTGATGGAGCTATTAAAGTCTGGATATTCATGTAAGCATTTCACCATTGCTTTCATAATAAAAGGCAGTAGAGTTAAATTTGCGCCTTGTGATTTTACTTTCTCTTTAAGCTGTTTACGTGCCAACTCTAGTTCTGTGATGTCGATATCATCAAACTGAGTGACTTGTGGAACAGTATCCCACGTGTGATGTAAGTGCTTGGCAGATACTTGTCTAAGTTTATTAAGCGGTATTTCTTTGATTTCTCCAAACCCACTAAAATCTGGTAATGAGTATTGACGAGTTATTTCCTCACCACCTGTTGTTGATATACATCTTTGAACATGCTTTTGAATATCTTTTTTTAACACTCTTCCTTTGTGAGCGCTACCGGCTACTTGTTCTAAATCTATGCCTAGTTCGCCAGCATATTTACGTACGGCTGGACTTGCATAGGCGCTGCTTATACTAATGTTTTTATCTAGACTGGTAAGTTTTACTTCATCAGTTTTATTGATTTTTCTAGGCTTATTTTCTGTCTCTTTGATTTTATCTAATACTTCAGCGCTACTTGTATTTTCTTGTTTTTTTTCTACTAGCAACACCAGAAGTGCATCGCCTTGCTTTATTTTGTCTCCCACTGAAACATTTATACTTTTAACTACACCTGCATCCGATGCGGGGAATTCCATCATCACTTTATCACTCTCTAATGTCACTATCACTTGGCTTGGTTCGACAGTATCACCAGGTAAAACCAGTACTTCGATAACATCAACCTCATCAAAAGCTTCTAAGTCCGTGGCTACAATTATTTTTTCTTCGCTCATATTCCTATTTAACCAAACATTGGATTAATTCTTTCTGCATCTAGCTGGAATTTATCTATCGCTTGTTTAACTTTTTTTGTTTCAACCTTTTCTTGTTTTGCTAATTCATATAATGTCGCCACAACCACATAACGATAATCCACCTCAAAATATTCACGCAACTTCTCTCGTGTATCACTACGTCCAAACCCGTCTGTTCCTAACACTCGATAGTTTGCTCGCACTAATGATCTAATTTGATCGGCATATAATTTCACGTAGTCAGTTGCAGCGATGACAGGTTTTTGGTCTGAGTCTAGACATTGTGTTACATAGGACTGTCTAGGCACCTGATCAGGATGTAACATATTCCAACGGTTAGTTTCTACACCCTCTCTGTAGAGCTCATTAAAACTGGTCACGCTCCATATATTTGCACTAATGCTGTATTCAGACTCTAATATTTCTGCCGCTTTAATTACTTCACGAAGAATAGTACCGCTCCCTAGTAACTGAACATCATATGTTTCTTCAGGTTCTTTAAATAAGTACATCCCTTTAATAATGCCTTCCTCTGCTCCTTTAGGCATAGCTGGATGTTTATAATTTTCATTCATCACGGTGATGTAATAAAAACAATCTTCCTGCTTCTGATACATACGCACTAAACCATCATGAATAATAACGGCAAGTTCATATCCAAACGTAGGGTCATAACTACGACAATTAGGAATAAAATTAGCCATGATGTGGCTCTGTCCATCTTGGTGTTGAAGTCCTTCGCCTGCCAGCGTTGTTCTTCCTGCTGTGCCACCAAGCAGAAATCCACGTGAGTGGCTATCCGCTGCCAACCATGCAAGATCCCCAATACGTTGAAATCCAAACATAGAATAAAATATATAAAAAGGAATCATCGCCATTCCATGACTGCTGTAAGAACATGCCGCAGCAATCCATGAAGACATAGCACCTGCTTCATTAATTCCTTCTTGAAGAATTTGTCCTGCTTTATCTTCTCGGTAATACATCAACTCACCGGCATCGACAGGGTCATACAACTGGCCTTTACGTGAGTAAATCCCCATAGTACGAAACATTCCCTCCATGCCAAATGTTCGTGCTTCATCAGGAACGATAGGTACAATATATTTACTTATACTTTTTTCTCTTGTTAGCGCTGTCAGTATTCTTACGAATGTCATTGTGGTTGAATACTCGCGCTCACCACTATCTGCGACTAATTTTTCAAATATTTCAAACGGAGGTATTTCAACTGGTTTAAATGTTGGCAGGGGTTTTCTTTGTGGGATTGGCCCACCAAGTTTTTCACGACATTTTTTTATGAATTGTATTTCAGGGCTATCATCTGCGGGCTTATAAAATGGAACATCTTCTAGATCTTCATCTGATATAGGGATCTGATAACGGTCTCTAAATTCTTTAATAGATTCTGACGTTGGTTTTTTTAACTGGTGTGCAATATTGAGACTTTCACCACTTTTACCAAGGCCATAGCCCTTAACTGTCTTAGCTAAAATAACGGTTGGTTGGTCTTTATGCTTCACTGCAGAGGCATAAGCGGCATAAACTTTTTGTTGATCATGGCCACCGCGATTTAAGCGCCATAAATCTTCGTCTGTCATTTTTGAGACTAGTTCTTCAAGCTCAGGATATTTTCCGAAGAAGTGTTCTCTTGTATACGCGCCACCTTTTGCTCGATAGTTTTGATAGTCTCCATCCACCGCTTCTTCCATGCGTTTTAATAGGATGCCTGTATGATCATTTTCGATTAATGGATCCCAGTTGGATCCCCAAATTAGTTTAATTACATTCCAACCAGCTCCGCGGAAAACACCTTCCAACTCTTGAATAATTTTACCATTGCCCCTTACGGGACCATCTAAGCGTTGCAGATTACAGTTAACTACAAAGATTAAATTATCTAAATTTTCACGAGCGGCTAATGATATTGCACCTAATGACTCTGGCTCGTCCATTTCACCATCGCCAGTAAACACCCACACTTTGCGCCCTTCTTCAGCTTTAAGGCTACGATCATTTAGATACTTCATAAACCTAGCTTGATAGATACCCGTAATCGGTCCTAATCCCATAGACACAGTAGGGAACTGCCAAAAATCTGGCATTAACCAAGGGTGTGGATATGACGTTAAGCCATTACCATCGACATCACGGCGAAAGTTTTTTAATTGCTGTTCAGTCAGGCGACCCTCTAAATAGGCACGTGCATACACACCTGGCGCTGCATGACCTTGGAAATAGACAAGATCACCATTGTGTTGATCACTAGGCCCTCTAAAGAAATGATTGAAACCAATACTGTATAGAGTGGCTGCAGAGGCATATGAGGATATATGCCCGCCTAATTCAGGCGTTTCTTTAGCCGCTTGTACAACCATTGCCAGAGCATTCCAGCGTTCAAGTGAACGTACTCTATGCTCTAAAGATAAATCACCTGGAAGGCGTTCTTCATCAGCACTATCAATAGTGTTGATATAGGGTGTCGTTGTTTTAAAAGGAAGATTCACGCCTGCCCGACGTGCTTCAGTAATCAGAGTCTCAATTATTTGATGGGCTTGGTCTTCTCCAGCATGCTCAATGACGTCGTGAAGTGCTTGCACCCACTCTTGCGTTTCCTCGTCTTCAATTTCTGGTCGCTTTGCCAATTAATGCTCCTCTATCTAGCATTAAACACTCTGTTAACTTAACTTATACTACTTTTTAAATGTTTACTATAGTCGTTAGTTTTCGCACTAGTTGTATAAGTATTGCAATATATCAATTTGTTAAAAATTGCTATTGGATTTTTCATAGAAGACGTTACTTCTATCATTTATAATTATCAACTTCTCACCATGAAATAAAATTACATAACAGTATCTCATTGGAACGCTAATACTAATCCTGTATAAATTATTACAGCATCAAAACAACGTTATTAATTCTAGCCCTGTGTTGCCAACATATGGACTGATAATCACTTTAGCCAAAGTAACCATGACATACATAATGCCATTGAATAAAGCAGGATAGAAAATTCACGTATACATATGCCAAGCTTCATTCCTGTCGTTGATAAAAAAATTTTTATAGGACTATAGAAGTAAGGCGAGTATGCAATTAACTATGCAAGTAAAATACCCGCTAATCCTCAGTGTACGCTAATATAAAATGCCGTCAGCATAATTACACAGTCTATTGCTAACGCTTTTACGCTCACATCAGGCCTACCCATCGCGAATAATAATGAATCGCTTATATTCATTATTTTAAGTACCATCACTGTACTTACTGTTTTTAATAGAACGGTTACAAAGATCTACCCAGCGGTATCAGACAATAATCTTCAGGCGACGGTAATCTTATAATAATCAATCTTGCTGCCCAGGTAAGTATTTGACTAATGACATGTATGCTCGCCATCCATCGATTTGAGTTAGATATTTCATTTACCAATAAACATGTGTTAATACTTATCAGCTGACTACGTATCTTTACTTTATAGACAGAGTAAAGATACTTTATGTCTTATTCGACGGTCACAGAATGGTTTCGTTAGGGGGTACTCGAGCGACATCGTCACATATTTAACCTTCGACGTAAATATTCGCACATCAAATCTATGGGTTGCACCCTACTCCAATCACCAACAGTTTCTTTACGATACGATATCGGAATTTCGAGACAAAGATTGGACGTTTAAGCAGATAGCAGGATGGTTAAATAACAAGGGATACACTTCTGCGAGAGGAAAAAAGTTCGGTTCATCTCATGTACACTCGATCATCAAAAAAAGGCGTCTTCGTGACCAGCAGATATCAAAGGAAAGTAAGATGATAATATCAAATTTTGATCTTTGGTTCTTGGACAGGACGCTCACCAACCAAATTTGAATTGACTACCCCATCTTCCATTCCACACAATTTCTGTTAATGTTACAGAATGAAAAATTTGACGATTGTACTTTATCATGCAATTATGGTGCTTCTGGAGGTACTCGGGAGGAGGAATCATGAATGATAATAATAATGAAGAGAATAAACCCAAACAACTTTACTTGGGTAAGGTTCCACTCATAGCACTGATATTTCCGCCAATCGGGTTAATTATGCTTATTGAGTACTTGCTTCGTAAGAAAAAAATAAAGAGAGACGGTTAAATGGACGATTTTTTTGAAATTATTTTAGCAATTTTTCAACTTATTTTAGGAATAATATCTGTTCTTGCATGGTTCACACATTTGCTTGTATGTTTTACAGACGATAGGTGGGGGTTTCTTATAGCAGGTGCTTTGATGTTTCCTGTCGCAATTGTTCATGGTGTAGGTATTTGGTTTGGTTTTTGGTAAACCGCACAGAAACTTTCCTGTGAATGTGTCCGTAAGAAATACACAGGGTGTTTAGTAAAACTTTACCCCTTCTTCCATTCCACATAATTTCTGTTAATGTTACAGAATGAAAAAACTAACCGCAACACTCTGCCTGACGATTGCCGTTCTTCTTGGAAGTTCGGGGGTGAGTTATGCGAATGCGGTGGATCTAGACTTAAGTGGTGATTGGCAACTCGTTCGGGTAGAGACAGCGGGGATATATAGTGGTGGTGCAATTGTTGCCGCTAAAAAAATAATAGGCACCAAGATCTCAATCCGGAACTCCGAAATTGTCTTCCCTGACAGAACTAGTTGCAAGATTTTATCCACCTCCAAAGAAGTGCGTCAGAATGACTATAAATCCTTTGGTACTGGAGGCGGTTCATGGGGTAACCTTGGACTAAAAAAGTCTCCCGACGGATCATATAAAATCATCAGATTTAATGCGAATTGCAAAGGTCCGTTCTGGGCATTATTGCTCAACCAAAGAGGAACCTCTACCTGTTGGAGGTTGGGGAAGTATATTTGAGAATGGAACCTGGGGATCTCCAAAAGGGTCTAACCGCATATAAAAGTGGTGACTACGCAACTACTCTGCGTGAATGGAAACCTCTTGCTGAACAGGGGAATACCCTTGCCCAGGCAGGGGTTGGTTGGATGTACCAAAAAGGAAAAGGTGTTCCGCAGGATTATGTCCGTGCCCATATGTGGTATAATATTGCCTCAATATCTGGGGAAAGTAAGAACGCATCTAAAAACAGAGACAGCGTTGCAAAACGGATGAACTCCACCGACATCTCCACCGCACAGAAACTTGCCCGTGAATGTGTCGGTAAGAAATACAAAGGGTGTTGAATAAAGTACCCCAATAACCCTCTAAAACGTCATTCTATAATGGTAAAAAATCAATATATATCAACACCTTACTCGACAGTAACAGATTTAGCGAGATTCCGCGGCTGATCGACATCAGTGCCTTTAAGCACAGCGACGTGATAAGAAAGCAATTGCAAGGGTATGGTAAATATAATTGGCGCAACTGCATTTTCTGGAGCATCTAATTCAATAAGCTGAACACCTTCTTCAGCTTCAAAGGCACAACCTGCATCAGCAAATACATGTAGTTCGCCACCACGGGCACGCACTTCCTCTATGTTTGATTTTAGTTTTTCTAAAAGCTCATTATTAGGCGCTACAGTAATTACCGGCATGTCACTATCCACTAATGCGATTGGCCCATGCTTTAATTCACCAGCGGCGTAGGCTTCAGCGTGAATATAAGATATCTCTTTTAATTTTAAGGCACCTTCCATTGCGATCGGGTGATATGAACCACGCCCTAAAAATAAGGCATGATGCTTATCTTTATATAGCTTGGCTAATTCCTTAATCGGCTTATCTAGCGATAATGCTTTATTTATCCGTACTGGCAAATTCAGCAACTGCTCTACTAGTATCTTTTCCATCTCAGGATAGAGACCATTACGACGGCCCACTAATATAACCAGCATCATCAATGCCACTAACTGTGTAGTAAATGCTTTAGTTGAAGCAACACCAATTTCTGGCCCTGCATGCGTCATTAACACTAAATCTGATTCACGCACTAACGAACTTTCCGCAACATTGCAGACCACTAATGAACCAACATAATTCTCTGAGCTTGCTTGTAGTAACGCAGCCAAGCTATCTGCTGTTTCACCTGACTGTGAAATGGTAACAAATAAAGTCCCCGGTCTAACAACGTGTTTTCGATAACGAAATTCACTGGCCACTTCAACATGACAATGTATTCCAGCAATTTCTTCAAACCAATACTTCGCCACTAGGCCAGCATGATAACTAGTTCCACAAGCAATAATTTGTATTGCTTGTGCTTTATCTAGAATTTCTTTTGCCTTTGGCCCAAGAATTTCATCCAACACTCTACCATTAAGTGCTCTGCCTTCTAAAGTGTCAGCAATCGCACGTGGCTGCTCATAGATTTCTTTAAGCATATAGTGAGCGTACTCACCTTTTTCAGTTGCTTCTGCACTTTGCTTACTCAATCTTATTTCTCTTTCTACAAATTCACCGTTAAGGTCAAATATAGAAATCTTATCGCGTGTAATTTCTGCGATATCACCATTTTCTAAATAAATAAATTTTTGTGTTTCTTTTAATAAAGCATGCACATCTGAAGCAATAAAATTTTCATTTTCTCCAATTCCAATCACTAATGGACTTCCGCTACGTGCTGCTATAATTCTATTTTCATCAGTGCGATCAATAACACCTAGAGCATAGGCACCCTTTAGATCTTTAACTGTGT